>ERZ827528.1236-NODE-1236-length-27178-cov-4.606238_pt1 | contig 27178 bp, 20 predicted proteins | sample MGYA00519768_ERZ827528 | MGnify/ENA primary metagenome ERZ827528 (study PRJEB31778, sample SAMEA3449343) | human gut metagenome | biome: human gut; feature: human-associated habitat; material: faeces | place: United Kingdom | collected 2010/2012 ...
TCATGATTTCAGGCACCAGCGTCCAGTCGGGGTGACGACCCTTCACTGCCAGCGCCGCGCGGATGACAGCCTTGGTCTGCATGGCGGCGATTTCGGGGTAGGTGACCGCCAGACGGCAGCCGCGGTGACCCATCATGGGGTTGAACTCGTGCAGGGAAGCAATGATATCCTTGATCTGCTGAGCGGTCTTGCCCTGCGTCTTGGCCAGCTCGGCGATCTCTTCCTCGGTGTTGGGGACGAACTCGTGGAGCGGGGGGTCCAGGAACCGGATGGTCACGGGGTAGGACTCCATGGCCTCGTACAGCGCCTCGAAGTCGGCCTGCTGCATGGGCAGGATCTTGGCCAGGGCGGCCTCCCGCTCCTCAACGGTGTCGGAGCAGATCATTTCCCGGAAGGAGGCGATACGGCCTTCCTCGAAGAACATGTGCTCGGTACGGCACAGGCCAATGCCCTCGGCGCCCAGCTCTCTTGCCCGGATGGCGTCACGGGGGGTGTCGGCGTTGGTGCGGACATGCAGACGGCGGTACTTGTCAGCCCAGCCCATGATGCGGCTGAACTCACCGGCGATCTCCGCGTCACGGGTCTCGATGATGCCGTCATAGATGCAGCCAGTGGAGCCGTCCAGACTCAGCCAGTCGCCCTCGTGGTAGGTCTTGCCCGCCAGAACGAACTTCTTGTTTTCCTCGTCCATCTTGATCTCGGTGCAGCCGGAGACGCAGCAGCGGCCCATGCCGCGGGCAACGACGGCAGCGTGAGAGGTCATACCGCCGCGGACGGTGAGGATGCCCTGTGCAGACATCATGCCCTCGATGTCCTCGGGGGAGGTCTCCAGACGAACCAGAACCACCTTTTCGCCCCGGTCAGCCCAGGCCTTGGCGTCCTCAGCGGTGAAGACGATGCGGCCGCAGGCGGCTCCGGGAGACGCAGCCAGGGCGCGGCCGACGGGCTGCGCGGCCTTCAGCGCCTTGGCGTCGAACTGGGGATGGAGCAGGGTGTCCAGGGTTCTCGGCTCGATCATGGCGACCGCCTGCTTCTCGTCGATCATACCCTCGTCCACCAGGTCGCAGGCGATCTTCAGCGCGGCGGGGGCGGTACGCTTGCCGTTACGGGTCTGGAGCATATACAGCTTGCCGGCTTCCACGGTGAACTCCATGTCCTGCATGTCGTGGTAGTGGCTTTCCAGGATCTGGCAGACCTTGGTAAACTGAGCAAAGGCCTCGGGGAATTTCTCCGCCATTTCGGAGATGGGCATGGGGGTGCGGACGCCCGCCACCACGTCTTCGCCCTGGGCGTTGGTCAGAAATTCGCCGAACAGCTTCTTCTCACCGGTGGCAGGATTCCGGGTGAAGGCAACGCCGGTGCCGCAGTCGTCGCCCATGTTGCCGAAGGCCATGGACTGGACGTTGACGGCAGTGCCCCAGGAATAGGGGATGTCGTTTTCACGACGGTAAATGTTGGCGCGGGGGTTATCCCAGGAGCGGAACACGGCCTTGATGGCGCCCATCAGCTGCTCCTTGGGGTCGGTGGGGAAATCCACGCCCAGCTTGCTCTTATATTCGGCCTTGAACTGGGAGGCCAGCTCCTTCAGGTCGTTCGCGTCCAGCTCCACGTCCTGGGTCACGCCCTTGCGCTCCTTCATCCGGTCGATGAGGGCTTCAAAATACTTCTTGCCCACTTCCATGACCACGTCGGAGTACATCTGGATGAACCGGCGGTAGCAGTCCCACGCCCAGCGGGGATTGCCGGACTTGGCGGCCATGACATTCACCACGTCCTCGTTCAGGCCCAGGTTCAGGATGGTATCCATCATGCCGGGCATGGACGCCCGGGCGCCGGAACGGACGGAAACCAGCAGCGGATTCTCGTGGTCGCCGAACTTCTTGCCGGTAATCTCCTCCAGCTTGTCCACGTAGGACATGATCTCGGCCTTGATATCGTCATTGATCTGACGACCGTCTTCATAATATTTGGTACAGGCTTCCGTGGAAATAGTGAACCCCTGGGGGACCGGCAGTCCAATGTTGGTCATTTCGGCCAAATTAGCGCCTTTTCCGCCCAGGAGTTCCCGCATTCTACCGTTTCCTTCGGTGAATAGGTATACATACTTGTGAGACATACTTCCATTACCCCTTTCAGTTCTTTGCGTGTGCCATTTTCAATTTTAATGTTGCATTTTTGAATCCTATTTTGTGTCGCTCACACAGTATAACACGCTCTTTCACAAAATGCAAACCTTTTTGCAATTTTTATGCAGAATTCCAAAAAAAGCCGTTTGGGAATATGCAGTTTGACAGCTTTCCTGCAACACATGGAGGTTTTGTGCCGCAGATGCAAAAAAAGGACACGCTTTCGCGTGTCCTTTGGACGTTTTTGAGTGGTCATACGATTTCTCGATAAAATGGTTAACACCATTTTATCCCGCGAATCCTTCGCAGGCCGCCGGTGGCGGCGAGAAATGTATGGACTTACGTTTTTTGCGGCTACGCCGCTGGCTGCTGAAACAGCAGCCGAATAAAACGGTTTTTTAACCGTTTTATGAAAAACTAGTATCAAGCGCCGGGGGTGTAGGTGTATTGCAGCACCTCGCCGCTGCTGTCGTTGCAGACGATCACGGCCGTACCCAGGCGGGTCAGATTCTCGTTCTTGGCCGCCGGGGTCTTTTTCAGACTCCAAAGCCCTGTCTGGTCAAAGTCCTCCGCGGCGGAGCCGTCGGCGGGGGTGATGGCGTAGTAAGCCACGGTGTAGGTCACTTCCTTACTCAGGAAGGGCTTTTTCGCATACTCGACCACGGCCACGGAGGGCTTGTTCCCCCGGGTGCGCTGGGAAATAATGCCGTACATCTCCTGGTTCTTCTCCACCACCTGCTCGGCAGAGTAATTCTTCGTCAGGGAGTTGTTCTCATAGTAGTAGCCCAGGTATCCTGCCACGCAGCCGCAGCCCAGGACAAACAGCACCGCCAGGGTGGCGATCTGCTTCTTGTTGAATTTCAGGGCTTCCTTGGAGCGACCTACGCTGTAGGTCAGGCCGAGACGGTTGGTGATGGGCAGCATCACGCCCAAAAACAGCGTCAGCAGCACGGACTCGATGGGGAACATAAAAATGTTCTTGATCATGCCGGGGACGACCATGGCAAGGGTATACTGCTTGCCGTCCATGTAAAGGGCATAGTACCACATCATAATGGGGGTCTGGAGCAGCACATTGATGACCAGGCTGACGGTAAACCGGCTGAGCAGGACCCGGGTCGTCGTGACCTTTGCCCGGTACAGGAACAGGGCGAACACCAGGGAACCGCCGACCTCCGTCAGGATAAAGGGCAGGAAATAGATGCCCTCCGGCCGGATGACGTAGCCCAGCACGTCCGTGATGCAGGCGGACAGCATGGCCATCACGGGGCCAAAGACCATGGCACCCAGGGCATTGACGAAAAACGCGGTGTTGATCTTCAGGAAGGGCGTAATGGGAATGGCCAGCTGCTTCATAACCAGACGCAGGGCGATCATGAGCGCTGCGAACACCAGCATGTGGGTGTCCTTCAGCTCGGCGGCGGCGTCACGCCAGTAGGCTTTGGAAAACGGATGGGAATACAGGGTATTGCTCTTTTGTGATCTGGACATAAAAAGTCCTCCTTTCATGCAGCGATGATCCCATGCTCCCGCATTGACCCTACGGAATCGTGTATGCAAAAACTCCCCTTGCGGCTTTTCGCCGAAAGGGGAGATAGATTGCAGACACATACAACCCGTGGGGAAGGGCAACGCTTAAAGCCGCGACCATTCGCCCGACCGAGTATCGTTGCTACATAAAGGAGGTTATCCCATATGCAACAGCGGGTGCGGTGACCCCATCGTGGAACATTCCTTCGTCCGCCGGGCAAACTCCCCGTCCCGATGGCACTTAACGCGAGGTCTCCTACTCTGTTCGCAGACAAATATACACGAAAGGAGCGGAAAAGTAAATAGGTTTTTTACATTTTTTCGGAAATTTTTGCGGCTCCTGGGGCGTCCGCTTTGGCCATAGCCGCCCGCATCAGCACCATCCGGTAAATCTCGCCATAGGACAGGCGCTCTACCTCCTGCGCCGCCACCAGGGGAACCTCTTTCAGCACCAGATCGCCGGATTTTACCGTGAGCGTCCCCAGACGCTGACCCCGGCTGACGGGAGCCGTGACGGTGGGTTCCAGCGTCACCTCGCTGGTAACGCCGCTTTTCTGCGCCTTGTCGATGAGCAGCGCCATGTCCGCCTCCGGCACCGCGCTGACCCCAGCGTCCTTTCCCAGCCGCACCGGGATCTGATTGTCGCAGTCGCTTAAGTCCGGACTGACCACCGCAAAATTGGCAAAGCCGTAGTCCAGCAGGGACTTGCAGGCGGCGTTCCGGGACTGGCTTGTCTCCGCCCCCATGACCACGGCGATCAGCTCCATGCCGTCCCGCATCGCCGACGCCGACAGGCAGTACCCCGCCCCGGAGGTAAAGCCGGTTTTCAGTCCCGTGGCGCCGGAGTAGAAGCGGATGAGCTTGTTGGTGTTGGACAGGCCGAAGGTGCCGCCCCGCACGGTGTCCATCCAGATGGTGGTGTAGTTTTTGATGAGGGGATGGTATTTCAGCAGCTGCCGGGACATGAGGGCGATGTCATAGGCGGAAGTCCGGTGGTTCACGGCGTCCGCCCCGTCGTCCAGACCGGTGCAGTTGACGAAGCTGGTGTCGTTCATCCCCAGCTCCTGCGCCCGCTGGTTCATCATGGCGACGAAGGCGCTTTCGCTTCCCGCGATATGCTCCGCCATGGCGCAGGCGCAGTCGTTGGCAGAGGACACAGCAATGGACTTGAGCATGTCGGAAACGGACATGGTCTCCCCTGCCTTCAGGTAGATCTGGCTGCCTCCCTTGGCGGCGGCAGCTTCGGAAGCCGTCACCATATCTGTCAGGGCGATCTTCCCGGAATCCACCGCTTCCATAATCAGCAGCATGGTCATGACCTTGGTCACGCTGGCAGGGGCAAGGCGCTCATGGGAATTGGACTCATACAGAATGGTTCCGGTGGCAACATCCATCAGCACCGCGCTTTTCCCCGCCACATCCAGCTCCACCGCCGACGCTGGCAGCGCAATCTGGCACAGCGCCAGCACAAGCGCCGCGACACATATCATCCGCTTCATAGTCATCCCTCCAAACGATTCGTAGTACAACCTATGTCCGCGGGGGATGATTATGCCGGATTTCTTCACCGGTTTGTGCTGTTTCCTAGCCGGTATATAACGTTTTGTTGTGCAGTCCCATATTACATTTTGTTTTGTATATACTTGATTGCAGGGGAGGTGTAGGCCATGTACGAACGCATTCGGAATCTGCGGGAGGATCACGATCTCAAGCAGGAGGACATCGCGCGGCTGCTTCACTGCACGCAGGCCTGCTATTCCAATTACGAGACCGGCAAGCGGGACATCCCCACGGAGGTGCTTCACACGCTGGCAGACTACTACCACGTCAGCATCGACTATCTGCTGGGGCGAACCGGCAGGAAAGAGCCGTACCCTAAATAATAACCGTCCCCGGCAGGCTTACCGCTGCCGGGGACTTTTCCGTATATGCAGCGCCAACGGACATCCTCTGCGGGATATTTTTCGCGGCCCGCCCGCCCACTGCACATTTTTTCGCCGCCGGAATACCATGGAATGAGCGGCAAAGCTCAAAATTCGATATCGGAGGTAACTTCTATGTGCAACAACAACGGTCTGTGCGGCTGCCTGAACAACAACTGGTGGTGGATTGTTATTCTGATCCTCCTGCTGTGCAACTGCGGCGGCTGGAACGGCTGCGAGAACAGCAATAACAACGGCTGCGGCTGCGGCTGCTAAACAGAGAACGGGCGCCCTCTCCGGGCGCCCATCCACATGCAAAACGAGGGAGCGGCAGAACCGCTCCCTCATTTTCAGGAAGATTACATATCGAATGGTTCCATGCTGAGGACGGGGTGACCCACCTCGGACAGGAAGTTCAGCAGCTGCTCGGGGTCCTCGGTGCAGATGGTCTCATCGGCGATCATGTCGGTGAAGTTCTCTACGCCGTACATTTCCAGAGCGGTCTTGTCCAGACGCTCACGCATCTGATCCTTCAGAATCTTGGGCAGCCAGACGATACGGCCGGGGCCGCCTTCGGCAGCGATGAACTTGTGGGAAGCAATGAAGTGTTTGCCATGACCCATGAAGCCGGGGGTCTGCACGCCGCCGCCGGTCATGGAGGCCATCTCGGAGAAGGTCATGCCCAGAGGCGTCATGCCCGCGTGCTCACGGCAGGTGATGACGACGCCCATGGAAACAGGCTCGACGCCGCAGATACACTCGAAGCAGCCGCAGGAGGTCATGGGGTCCTGGAACAGGGAGTACAGGGTGACATGCTCCAGAGCGCCATGGCTGTACTTGTTGACGGCCTCGTCCACGCTGGCGTAGCGGCCCAGCTTCTCGTCGGTGCAGCCTTCCTTGAGGATGGGCTGGCAGGGACCGGCAGGGTCCAGCTCCTTGGTGGCCTTGGCGTCCAGCCAGGAAACGGCGCCGCACAGACCCAGACGCTCGGGAGTGACGATGCACACGTGGCTGGGGGAGAAAGCCTGACACATGATGCAGGTGTAGTACTGATCCACGGACTCGTCGGTCATGGAGGCCAGACGGGCGTCACGCTTGTCAAACACTTCGTTGGCAGCGGCGCGGAGAGCGGCGTTCTTCTCGGGATTGACCACGATGGTGACCTGACACTTGTCCACGACGGCCTCGAACTCGCTCTTGACCTTGGCGTACAGCACTTCGCCCAGATGCTTGAACTTGAAGCCGGCTTCAAAGTCGGCCTTGGAAATACGGATACGGATCATGTCGCGCTGGCCGGTGTGCATAACGCCCTCGATGCAGTTAATCCAGGAGTGCATCTTACGCTCCATGACGGACTCGAAGTCGGGCTGCATGGCCTTGCCGGCGACTTCCACCGTGTAGCTCAGAGAAATCTTGGAGCCGACGGGGATCTCGTCAATCTCGGGGCCGTCCACAACGATCTTGTGGTCTTCCACCTCGGAAGCGTCCCGGGTCTGCACCAGCTCGAAGCAGTCCACACGGGAGCCGTCCACTTCCACCTGCATGTCGCCGCGGCGGATGATCTCGCCCTCGAAAGCGGTGGCGAAGGCCACGGGGATGTCGATGTTGGTGATCTTCAGCTTGATGTCGCGAGCCTCCAGAGAGGTGGCGTTCCACTTGGAAGTATCCAGCTGCTGGATCAGGGACTTGGGAACACGGAACATGTTCTCGGTCTCGTTGGAGATAACGGGGAAGCCAAGGCAGATAGCGCCGGCGCCGTAGGAGACAATCTCATCGGACAGGGGCTTGTAAGCGTTGACAAACGCCTTGACGCGGTCCATGGTGTACTTGGCCAGAGAGGCGAAGTCGCCGGGGGTCACGTTGCCGAAGATCAGCGCGGCACGGACGGCCACGGAGACAACGTGAATAACGGACTGCATTTCGTAGCCCAGAGGCACCACGCGGACGTTCTCGCCCAGCTTCATGCCGGCGTCGAAGCAGTGCTTGATGGAGTCGCCGGTGAGGGTGACCAGAATACCCTGCGCCTGATAGGACTTGGCCAGAGCCACAGTCTCGGCGGGGTCTTCCGCGCCGCCGATGATAACGGCAACGCCGGGGATGTCGCCGGTGACCAGCGGCACGCCCAGATTACGGACGAAGGCGTCGGTCAGGTGGCCCATTTCCGGCTCGGCATAAGGCCCCGCGCCGTGCAGGTACTTCAGCGCTTCCAAAAACTCGGCGCACAGAGCGGATGCAATGCCGCTTTCAAAGGCGTCGTGGAGGCGGTTGTTGCGGGTCATCTTGGACTTGATGGTGTCCATGGCGGCCTTCATCTCACCCAGAGTGGTAATCTTCACGCCGGTGACGCCGTAGTAACAGGGCAGGCTGTAAGCGGTGCCGGGGAAAGATACAGGCTCGCTTTCGCCGTAAGCAGCGATGGCCTCATCAATGGCGGCTACAGTACGGGCGTAGTTGTAGTCGTTGCCGCCAAAAACTCTTTCAAAAAGTGTCACGGTATTTCCTCCTAATTTAAGATTCATCACGATCCAATATCGCTTTGATTTTCCGAATTTCTTCGATTGCCGCGGGACTGAAATCATAGGGGGATTTCCCCTGCCGGTCGGCGTCTATGATGTCAGGGTTGTAGTGGATGAAGCCCAGCAGGTCTTCCGCCGGAATGGCAGAGCGGATGAATTCCTCGTCGCCGTCGTCCCGGATCTTGTTTGCCACCACCCGAACGCGGGTAATGCCCAAGTCCTTTGCCAGACGCTTGACGTTGTGGTAGGTCTGCACCGATCTCGCGCCGGGCTCGATCACCACGATGAACTGATCCATGTTGGCTGCCGTTCCCCGTCCTAAGTGCTCCAGACCCGCTTCCATATCCATGATGACCACATCGTTCTTCCGATAGGTCAGCGCAGAGAGGATGGCCTTCAGCATCACGTGCTCGGGGCAGACGCAGCCGCTGCCGCCCACATCCACGGTACCCATGACCAGCAGCTTGACGCCGTTGATCTCCTTGGAGAAGGTGTCCGGAATGTCCGCCACATAAGGGTTCAGCTTGAAGAACTTATTGGCGGCATTGGCGCCGGTGCGCTCCTCCACCAGAGTGCGCATTTTGGAGATGGGGACGATGGCGTCCACTTCCTCCTGGCTCAGTCCAAGAGCCAGTCCCAGATTGGCGTCAGGGTCCACGTCGGCGGCCAGAACGGTACGTCCCTCGTCGGCGTAGAGCCGCGCCAGCGTGGAGGCCAGCGTGGTCTTTCCCACGCCGCCCTTGCCGGTAATCGCTAGTTTCATTGGAAAAAGACCTCGTAAGTAAAAGTTATCCCGAATTCAAATCGCTTTTTGTTCGGGTGACGCAGGCTCCTTAGATGCCCAGTGCGGCGCGCTTGGCCTCGATGCACTCGATCATCTTGTCGCCCAGCTTCTCAATGTCGGTTTCCACGACGAACTTGGCCTCGACCCAGTCCTTGACGCCATGCTCGCCCTGAAGCAGCGCGGTGACTTCCTCGGAGCCCTTGGTGTAGGGGTCAACGCCCAGGAAGGTCTCGATGCCGGTCGCCACGACGTAGTTGCCGATGGAGACGGCCTTCTCGGACATCCATTCGGGAGCGCAGCCCACGACGGGAACCTGAGAAATGTTGATGCCCCAGTCCTTGGCGATATCGGAAGCCAGGATCATCATACGGGAAATGTCCACGCAGGAGCCCATGTGCAGGACAGGCGGGATACCGGCCAGCTCGCAGACTCGCTTCAGGCCTGCGCCGCAGTAGTCCTTGGCCTTTTCGGGATCCATCAGACCGGCCTTGGCGGCAGCCTGGGCGGAGCAGCCGGAGACGATCAGGATGATGTCGTTTTCCAGCAGCTTCTTCATCAGCTCAATGTGAGCGGTGTCGGGACGAACCTTGGGGTTGTTGCAGCCGACCATGGCCACAGCGCCGCGCAGAACGCCGGAATGCACACACTCGATCAGAGGCTTGGTGGTGCCGAACTCGTCCACCTGAGAGTTGGCGACGCCGTCGAGAACCTTCTTGATGGCTTCCACAGAGTAGCCGACACGGGCATTCTGCTTCATGCTGGGGATGTTGACCAACTCGGGCTTGCGGTTCTTGAAGTTGTCGATCGCCATCTTGACAATGGCCTTGGCGTTCTCACCGGCGGTCTCGGCATGGAACTGGATGAACTCGGAGTCGGGCATCCGGGCGATGGGAGAGGTGGTGATGAACTTGGTATGGAAGCACTTGCTCAGGGGGCCCAGAGCGGGGAAGATGCACTGCACGTCCACGACAATGGCCTCGCAGGCGCCGGTCAGAACCACGTTCTCTTGATTCAGGAAGTTACCGGCCATGGGGATGCCGTGACGCATGGTGACTTCGTTGGAGGTGCAGCACACACCGGAAACGGTGATGCCCTTGGCGCCCACGGACTTGGCATAAGCGATCATCTCGGGGTCGTTGGCATAGTAAACGACCATTTCGGACAGGCTGGGATCATGGCCGTGAACAACGATGTTGACGTTGTCCTTTTCCATAACGCCGATGTTGGCGGTGGTGTCGATAGGCTTGGGGGTGCCGAACATAACGTCGGAGAACTCGGTGCCCATCATGGAGCCGCCCCAGCCGTCGGACAGGCCGGCGCGCAGAGCCTGACGGATCAGAGCTTCGGGCAGAGAAGAGCAGCCCATGTGGGTCATGTGCAGCGCGGTGGAAACTTCCCGGTCGATGGCGCGGGGTTCGATACCGGCTTCATGCCACAGCTTCTGGGTGTACTCGGGGGCGCGCTTCAGGAAGCGCTGTACGCCAAAGGGCTTGCCGTACTCCAGCAGGCCGATCTCGGCCATTTCATGGGCCAGATCGTAGATGTCCTTACCTTCGGTCTCTACGCCCCACTCCTTGGCGATGCGGATCAGCTTCTCAGGGTCCTTGACCTGATAGTTGCCGCCTTCCTTGGTCTGGTACAGGGTGTGCATGATCTCGCGGCCATGGTCGGAGTGCGTAGCAGAGCCGCCGGCGGTGAACCGCAGATAGTTACGGCCGACGATACCATGTACGTCGCAGCCGCAGATGCCCCGGGGGGCCTTCTTGGTGATGCGGCACGGGCCCATGGAGCAGATACGGCAGCAAGTGCCGGATTCGCCGAAGCCGCAATGGGGGGTCTGGTTCTTGACCCGCTGCTGCCAGGAGTCAGCGCCAACCTTACTGCCGTTTTCCAGCAGCGAGTTGGTAGCTTGCTCCATCTCCTCAACAGTTGTCAAATAAGCCCAATCCTTCAAAGTGATTTCCTCCTAATCATTTGATTCTTTGAAAAGCCTGTGCGTACCCTACGATAGGTCATAGTGTATCGATACTATTGTACTCATTTAGCGTGCAGTTGTCAATCGTGCAATTTGACACATTTCACGTGTTTTTTTCATCCCCCAGGGGGGGATTTTTGCTATTTCCCTTAAAATTGTGGAGAAAAGGTGCTTTTTGGGAAATTATTCACAAAAATGTAAAAAATTTTTTGCTTGAAAACGACCGTCCATGGCAGAAAGCGGCGGGGAAGCGCCGCCGCTTCCCCGCCGGAATATCCGATTTTTGCGCACTCATTGAATTGTCAGCTTATGGCAGTGGCCCTCTCCCAGAACGTGCTCGACGCAGGTCTTGAAGCGTGCAAACCTGTCATTGGGGACAAACGCCAACGCCGTACCGGCAAAGCCGCCGCCGTGGATACGGACGGCGCCCTCGCCCTCCAGCAGCTGCTGGCACAGTGCGATGGTGAACGCCATATCCTGCTTCTGGATGTAGCCCGCCGGGGTCACGTTCTGCAGCAGCGTCCATGACGCCATGCCGGAAGCGTTGACGAGGTGCAGGAACGCGTCAAAGTCGCCGTCCTTCAGCGCGCGCACCTGGGACTTCACCCGGCGGTTCTCGTTGAAGAAGTGGATAGCTCTGAGCACTGCCCGGTCGCCGGTGACCTTGCGGACTTCGGCGATGTGCCTGTAGAACGCCGCCTCGTCCACATCGTGGAGAACCTCCTTACCGAAGAACGCCGCCACCGCCTTCATTTCCACGGGCATGGCCGCGTACTCGTCCGTCAGGTCGGCATGGTCCGCACCGGAATCGATGGTGCAGAGGGTATAGCCGCTGTGGGCGAAATCGTAGTCTACCTTTTCCACGATGGGGTTTTTCGGGTCGGCAAAATCGATGTACACCAGTCCGCCCACGCTGGAAGCCATCTGATCCATCAGGCCGGAGGGCTTGCCGTAGTAGACATTTTCGGCGTACTGGCCGATCTGGGCAATTTCAATGGCGGAAACCGCGCCGCCCGCAAACAGGCCGTTCAGGATACGGCCGATCAGCACCTCAAAGGCCGCGGAGCTGGACAGGCCGGAGCCGGGCAGGACGGTAGACCTGACCTTGGCTTCAAAGCCGCTCAGCTTGTACCCCCGCCGGGCAAACGCCGCCGCTACGCCGCGGATCAGCGCCGCCGTGGTGTTCTTCTCGGACTCTCTGGCATCCAGATCGTTCAGGTCGATCTCCACGGGCTTGTAGCCCTCGGAATCCACGCGGATGATGTTCGTGCCGGTCAGGGTGACCTCCGCCGTGGTCTCCATGTCAACTGCTGCCGCCAGTACACAGCCGTGCTGATGGTCGGTGTGGTTGCCGCCGATCTCCGTGCGGCCGGGGGCGGAAAAATGATAGGTGTCAGCCATTTTGAACCTCCGTCAAAAATCGTTTCAGGGCAGCTCTGCCCGATTCGGTACACTTGTAAACGCCCGCGCACTCCAGAACCCGGGCAAACACCTGGCCGATCTCGTACTGAATGATCGCCTCGGCGTTTTCGGCATTGAATTCCGGATGACGCGCCATGAACGCATCCGCCCAATCGGCGTGCTTGGAAAGCTCCTCGCTTTCGTGCAGGTTTTCCCCATTCAGCAGGGCTTCGCGCAGATCGGCCATTTCCTTTTTCAGTCTGCCGGGAAGAACGGCAAGACCCATGACCTCGATCAGGCCGATGTTCTCTTTTTTGATGTGGTGAAGCTCCTCGTGGGGATGGTACAGCCCCATGGGATGCTCCCTCGTCGTCAGGTTGTTCCGCAGGACCAGATCCAGCTCATACCGCCCCTCCCGCATACGGGCGATGGGGGTGATGGTATTGTGGGGCTCGCCGTCGGTCTCCGCGAAAACCGTCGCCGCCGGATCGCTGTAGGTGCGCCATTTGGCAAGGATCTTGCCCGCCAGATCACAGAGGTGGTCTTTGTTCTGAGAATTCAGGCGAAGCACCGTCATCGGGTATTTCACCACGCAGCAGTCCACGTCGTCAAAGCCGGGAACCTCGAAGCCAAACTCCTTCTCCGCCTTTTCCATGGGGAAGGTGTGGTGACCGCCCTGAAAATGTTCGTGGGACAATATGCTGCCGCCCACGATGGGCAGGTCGGCGTTCGACCCAAGGAAATAGTGGGGGAACTGCTCCACAAAGGAGAACAGCTTATCGAACACTCCCCGGTCAATGACCATGGGCGTGTGCCGGGCGTTCATGACGATGCAGTGTTCATTATAATAAACGTAGGGCGAATACTGGAAGCCCCAGAGCTGGCCGTTCACCATTACCGGCATGACCCGCAGGTTCTGCCGCGCCGGGTGGGAAATGGTTCCCGCATAGCCCACGTTTTCGGGGCAGAGCAGACACTTGGGGTAACCGGATGCCTTTTTCAGCTTCGCCGCCGCGATGTCCCGGGGGTCTTTCTCGGGCTTGGACAGGTTGATGGAGATCTCCAGCTTCCCGTATTTGGTCTCCGCCGTCCAGCGCTCGTCCTTCGCGATGCGGTCGCGGCGGATGTAGTTGCAGTCCTGACTGAGGGTGTAGAAGTAGTCCGTCGCCGCCTTGGGGGACTGGGTATACCGCGACCGGAATTCCCGCACCACCTCCGACGGACGGGGCGTCAGGAAGCCCATGAGCTTCGTGTCGAACAGGTCGCGTTCGGCGATGGTATCCGCGATCATCCCCTGCTGGGCGGCGTAATCGCACAGCAGATTCAGGCACTCCGGGAAATCAAAGCGCTGCTCCTGCTTTTCGTAACTCTCCAACCGCAGTTCAGAAAGAAGGGTATTCCGTGCGAACGTCTCGTCCAGCGGGTGGAGAAGGCCGCAGTTTTTCGCGTAATCCAGCAGCGCATCCAGCGCCGCCCAAACAGTTTCAGTCGTCATAGCCATGGGGATGCTCCTTGTGCCAGTTCCATGCGGAACCAATGATGGTCTCAATATCGTCATATTTCGGCTTCCAGCCAAGCACGGTCTTCGCCTTTTCGCTGGACGCCACCAGCTGCGCCGGGTCGCCCGCGCGGCGGGGGGCCATCTCGCACTTGATGGGCTTGCCCACAACCTTTTCCGCCGTGTCGATGATCTCCTTCACCGTGAAGCCCACGCCGTTGCCCAGATTGAAGACGTTGTTTTCCCCGCCGTTCATCAGGTACTCCGCCGCCAGAATGTGGGCGGAAGCAAGGTCAGTGACGTGGATGTAATCCCGGACGCAGGTGCCGTCCCGGGTGGGATAGTCGTCGCCGTAAATCGACACATGGTCCCGCCGTCCGTTGGGAACCTGCAAAATAATGGGGATCAGGTGGGTCTCCGGGTCATGCGCCTCGCCGATCTTACCGGACATATGCGCGCCGCAGGCGTTGAAGTAGCGCAGCGCCACAAACCGGATGCCGTGGGCAACGGACGCCCAGTAGAACATCCGCTCCATGGAGAGCTTCGTCTCACCGTAGCAGTTCGTCGGGTGGGTGGGGTCGGTCTCCAGAATCGGCACATGCTCCGGCTCGCCGTAGGTCGCCGCCGTGGAGGAAAAGACGATGTACTTTACCCCATGCTCGATCATGGATTGCAGCATCGTCCGGGTGCCGCCCAGATTGTTATCGTAGTATTTCAGGGGATTGACCATACTCTCGCCCACCTGAGAATTCGCCGCGAAGTGGATGACCGCGTCGATCTTCTCGGAGGAAAACACATGGTCGCAGAATTCCTTACTGCGGATATCGCCCTGATAGAATCTGGCCTTCGGATGCACCGCCTTGCGGAAACCGGTTTCCAGATTATCGGCCACGACCACGTCGTAGCCGTTGTCAATGAGTTCATACACGGTGTGGCTGCCAATGTAGCCCGCGCCGCCAAGTACCAGAATCGTTTTCATTTATACTGCCTCTTTTCTCCACAATAGCGGCAGATGACCTTCATCTGCCGCTATTATAAAACATGGTTTACTTCTTGGCAAGATATTTCCGCATATCCAGCGAGCAGGCCGCCAGAATAATGCCGCCCTTGATGATGTACTGCATGGAGGGGTCGATGCCCAGCATGGACAGTGCCACGAAGATGATACGCAGCACGAACACGCCCAGCACAATGCCGCTGATCTTGCCGGTGCCGCCGACGAAGGAAACACCGCCGATGACGCAGGCCGCGATGGCGTCGCACTCGTAGTTAAGGCCCGCCGACTGGGTGATGGAGCTGATGCGGGCGCCCTCAATGAAGCCCGTAACGCCGTACATCGCACCGGCGAGGGTGTGGACCATTACGGTCGTCCAGAACACGTTGACGCCGGAGACCTTGGCAGCGTCGGCGTTGGAGCCAACGGCGAACATGTTCTTGCCGAAGGCGGTCTTGTTCCAGATGAACCACATCAGCGCCACGAAAATCACGGCGTACAGCACGTACCACGGAATGGAAATTTTCGCGCCGGAGCCGGTGGTGAACTGGATCATGGGTGCGGAGACCACGCTCTTATACTCCTGAGACAGGCCGGAAACGGGCTGGCCGTTGTTGCCGTTGAGCATGAAGAAGATCAGGATCAGGCCGTAAGTAATGAGCTGGGTGGCCAGCGTCACGATGAAGGGGTGCAGGCTGAACTTGGCTACGAAGAAGCCGTTCACCATACCGATCAGCGCGCCGATGGCGACGACAATGAGAACCGTCAGCAGAATCCAACCCGGGGTAATGGCCGGGAGGTTGGAGAAAAGTTTCCGGGAGATGGTGCGATCCTGCAGCAGCGCGCCCGCGACGGCTGCGGTCAGGCCGACCACACGTCCGCCGGACAGGTCGGTACCGGTGAGGACGATACAGCCCGCGATGCCCAGCGCCATGGGCAATGACGCCGCCACCAGGGAAACGATGTTCGCGATGGAACCCGCGGACAGGAAGTTCTTATTCTTGATTGCCGTATAGACGATGAAGATCACCATCAGAATATACAGCGCGTTATTCAGAATGCCGTCCGACCAGAACCGGCGGCGATCCGCCTTGTCGAGTCTTTGGTATTCTTCACTCTTTCTCTGAAGCTGTTTGACTGGATTTGCCATACCGCTGCCTCCTTATACATACTTCGCCGCAAGACGCATGATGTCTTCCTGCGTTGCTGTCTTTGCATCGACTTCACCGGCCAGCCGTCCGCCGGACATGACGAGAATCCGGTCGCACACGCCCAGCAGCTCGGGCATTTCGGACGAAACCATGATGACCGTCTTGCCTTTGTTCGCCAGATCGAGGATCAGCTGGTAGATCTCGTATTTCGCGCCGACGTCGATGCCGCGTGTCGGCTCGTCAAGCAGCAGCACGTCCGGCTCGGTGAGCAGCCAGCGGCCGATGATGACCTTCTGCTGGTTGCCGCCGGACAGGCTGCGGATCTTCGTCTCCTGGGTAGGCGTCTTGGTGTGCATGGCGTCGATGGACCACTGGGTGTCCTTCTTCATGGACTTGTCGCTGAGGACGAAGCCCGCCCGCTTGTGCCTGTCCAGACTGGAAATGACGGAATTTTCCCGGATGTCCAGGATTCCGAAAATGCCCGTCGCCCGGCGCTCCTCGGTGAGCAGGGCAAAGTTGTTCTTGATAGACTGCCGGGGATTCAGGTTTTTGCACTCCTTGCCGTCCAGCAGAATGCGGCCGCTCTTGCGGGTGGCGACGCCGAACATGGTTTCCAGCGTCTCCGTCCGGCCGCTGCCGTCCAGACCCGCAAGGCCCACAATCTCGCCCCGCCGGGCGGTGAAGGAAACGTCCCGCAGATTGTTGTACAGCCCCGTCAGGTGCTCGACCTCCAGATAGACCTCGCCGGGCTTATTCGTCTTCGGGGGGAACTGGTTGCCAAGCTCACGGCCGACCATGAGGCGGATGATGTCGTTCATCTCCAGCTCGGATGCCGGACGGGTCGCTACCAGCTGGCCGTCGCGCATGACGGTGATCTCGTCGGAGATACGCTTGATCTCCGCCATTTTATGGGAAATATAGATGATGCCCATGCCGCGGTCCCGGAGCATGTTGATGATCCTGAACAGATGCTCAACCTCTTCCTCGGTCAGAGAGGACGTGGGTTCATCAAATACGATGACTTTCGAGTGATAGGAGACGGCCTTTGCAATCTCCACCATTTGACGCTGGGAAACCGGCATCGTACCCATGACCCGGTGGGGGTCAACGTCGATGCCGAGCTCTTCAAAAATCGCTTTTGTGTCCCGGAGCATTTTGTGCTCGTCCACAATAAAGCCCGCGATCTTGGGATAGCGCCCGAGCCACAGGTTGTCCATGACAGTCCGCTTGAGCGCCTGATTCAGCTCCTGGTGAACCATGGCGACACCGTTGTTCAGCGCCTCCTTGGAGCTGGTGAAATTGACCTCGCGGCCTTCCAGATAAATATGGCCGCTGTCCTTGCTGTAAATGCCGAACAGGCATTTCATCAGCGTGGATTTGCCGGCGCCGTTCTCGCCCATCAGCGCGTGTACGGTGCCCGCCTTGACTTCCAGGCTGACATGATCCAGCGCTTTTACGCCGGGAAAGGTTTTTGTGATATCCGTCATCCGGAGCAGTACGGTTTGCTCCACCTGGATTCCCCTCCTTTTTCGCTAGCATGCTTAGCTGTGAAGGGCAGCCGCCGACACAGCAGCGGCTGCCCTTTTTGGGTTTATAACTTACTTGGTGTAGGCGGCGTAGGCGACGAACAGCTTGTTGGCAATGCCGTCGGCGATGGAGTACATCTCGGCGTTGGTGCCGGCGGTGGCAGCGACGGCGTCAGCCATGGCGGTGCCTTCACCGGCGGCCTTGACGACATCGGCAATGGCGACGGCCATGCCCTCGGCGTCCTGCTTGACGGTACCGGTCATCTTGCCGGCAGCGATCAGTTCCTTGGCAGCGTCGGTAGCGTCAACACCGAACACGGGGATGGTGGTCGCGCCCTCGGCGCCGGTATTGTAGCCGGCAGCTTCCAGAGCGGAGATAGCGCCTTCAGCCATGTTGTCGTTGTTGCAGATAATCAGCTCGATCATGTTGCCGTTGGCCTCGTTGTACTGGGACAGGTTGGTGTTCATGTAGTCCAGAGCAGCCTGTGCGCTCCATGCGCCGCCCAGATCCACCTGATACTTGGAGGCGTTGGAAGCGTCGAAGTACTCCAGAGCGGGCTTGCCGGCAGCGGTCAGGACAGCGTCGGCATCCTCAACACCGAACTGGGTGCGGTAGATGGCTTCCACGTTGGCCTCGTCGCCCTTGAACATGGCATAGGAGATCTTGCCGTCGCCGTTCAGGTCAACGGTATCCCAGTTGGCCAGCAGGTACTCGCCGACCATCTTGCCCTGCAGGTGACCGGCTTCGGGAGCGTCGGTGCCGATGAAGCAGATGTTGGCGTTGGCGTTCAGGACGGTGCCTTCCTCGCCGTCAGCCTCGATGGCGCGGTTGAAGAAGATAACGGGGGTGCCGTTCGCCAGAGAGATGATCTCGTTGGCAACGTCGGGGGAGCCGGAAGTGACCATGTTGACGACCAGCAGGTTGTAGCCGTCGGTAACGGCGGTCTGGATCTGCTCGTTCTGGGTGGTCTGGTTGTTGTTGCCGTCGAAGTTGTTGTAGGTAACGCCCAGGCTGTCCAGCTGTGCGTCCAGAGCGGTACGGACGCTGGAAATGTAGGTGTCGGCGAAGGTGTAGTAGAACACGCCGACCTTCAGCTCGGAAGCTTCGACCTGAGCCTCGGTCTCGTTCCCTGCGGGGGCGGGGGTGGTAGCGGCGTTAGTGCTGGGGGTGGTGGTCTTGGAGCCGCAGGCGGCCATGGCGACTACCATGACAAGCGCGAGCAGCAATGCAAGTGCCTTTTTCATTGCTTTTTTCCTCCATAAAATTCATTTTTTGGTTTCGCCGGGTTGGCTTCACCGTGACTATATTGTATCAGATACGGATTTTTTTCACAGTCATTTTTCCTCGCGGATTTTCTCAAAAAATTTTGCCGCCTCCAAAAAACGCGCCGTGTTTTTGTGCAAAAAGCCCTAAGAAACGGTAAAAATTGCAAGTACGCCGATCAACCGAAAGAAAACATGGCCTTCTGGCTCTCCATGGTAAACATATTTTCTTTGGTGACGATGGTGGTCGCGGTGTCGATGAGCGCCGTGGAATCGAATTTTTCCCCCTGCAAAACCTGCCACGCCTTTTCTACGCCCAGATACCCCATGGCGTAGGAATTCTGCACCACCAGGGCGGCCACCGCCCCGGTCTGCAGCAGCTCGATGCAGTTGACGTTGCTGTCGAAGGACACGGCGTGTACCTGACCCGTCAGCCCCAGGGAGTCCACCGCCTGAGCCACGCCCACGGCCAGCGGCTCGTTGAAGCCGATCAGCACGTTGATCTCCGGATGCTCCCGCAGCAGCTTCTCCGCCGCCAGACGGGCTTCCAGAGCATCGGTGGAAACATTGACGGCATAGATACCCTTGACCCGGCTGTCCCCAAGCAGCACCTCCCGGAAGCCCTGCTCCCGCTCCCGGCAGTTCTGGGTCTCGGCGTAGGCGTTGACGATGCCCACAACGATTTTTTCCTGCGCCGTTTTCAGCGCGGCCTCCCCGCTCATGCGCCCGGCCGCCACATTGTCCGTCCCGATGCGCACGGAAACGCCTTTGGAATCCACATCGCTGTCAATGACCACCACCCGGACGCCCGCGGCCACGGCTTCGTCGATGGCGGCGGCGTTTTCCGTGTAGCTGATGGCGGAGAAGACGATGGCGTCCGCCCCGTCGGCCACGGCCTGCCGGATGTAGTCGTTCTGTGCTTCAAAATCCTCCTCCGTGTCCGGGGCAAGGATGGTCAACTGCACGTTATATTCGGATTTCGCGGCGTTCGCCCCGGCAAAAACCGATTTCCAGAACTCCGTGGTGGAGGATTTGGCGATCAGATAGATATTGTACGACCCGCCGCTCTGATGCGTACCGGCGCAGCCGGAAAGGCACACCAGCAGCGCCAGAAAAATAGCGATCCACTTAATGCTTTTCATACTCCGCCTCCTCCCGTACCTTCGGCATCCGCACCGTTACCTTCGTTCCCTCGTCCGGGACGCTCTCAATGGTGATGCCATAGGCGTCGCCGAACCAGATTTTCAGACGGTCGTTGACATTCTTGATGCCGATGCCGGACTTTCCGTCGGGCTTGCGGCGGAAAATTTCCTCGATCTGCTCCGGCTCCATGCCCACGCCGTTGTCCTCCACCGTAAAGAGAACGTCCTCCCCGTCGGCGCGGACACGGATCTCAATATGTCCCTCGTCCACCAGACCGTTGACGCCGTGGTAGATGGCGTTTTCGATGATGGGCTGGAGGGTGATCTTGTTGCAGAGATACTCCGTGCAGTCTTCCTCCACATCGAAATGGTAGGAAAACTGCTCCTTGTAGCGCACGCTCTGGATTTGCAGATAGCTCTGGGCGTGCTGCACCTCGCTGCGAATGGGGATCAGCTCGTGGCCCTTGCTGATGCTGATGCGGAACAGCCGCGCCAGCGCGTTGACCATCACCACGGCTTCCGCGTTCTTCCCCTGCTCGCACATCCACGAAATGGAATCCAGCGTATTGTAGAGGAAGTGGGGATTGATCTGTGCCTGTAGGGCTTTCAGCTCCGTCTTGCGCAGGTTGACTTCCTCACTGCGCACCGTGGCCATGAGCTTCTGGATTTTTTTGACCATGTGGTCAAAGGACGCCGACAGGTTCTCCACCTCCCGGACGCCGGTGACGGGTTCGTAGGAAAAGCCCTCGCCGGTTTTCTCAAAGCTCTGCATGGCGACGATCAGATCGTGAATGGGACTGGACAGCACCCGGGAAAGCATCAGGCTCAGCAGCACCGCCGCAGCCAGAATAAACAGTGCGCCGATGAAGGTAATGCGCATGATCTCCCGCAGGGCGTCGGTAATCAGCTCCTGAAACGAGCTGACGCCTACGACCCGCCAGATGCCGTTTTCCAGCGTCTGGACGGTGTAGATGGTGCTCCCCTCCACGTGCGTCCCGTCCGGGAGAGAGGCCGTCAGGTCGGTATTCTCGCTTTTCAGCTCGGAGTAAATGAGCTGCTGCTGGGGGTGGTAAACGAGGTTCCCCTCCGTGTCCTCAAGGAAGCAGTAGCCCCGCTGGCCGATACCCACGCCGCTGATATAGGTGGAAATATTGGAGCAGCTCACGTCCACGGCGATGTACCGCTCCCCCTCCCCGGTGGTGGCAGGGCGGATGATGGTCACGACCCATGGGTAGTCCTCCACAAAAATCGACATCACGTGGGGCGCGGAAATAAAGCCCGTCTCGTAAAGCTCCCGCTTGTCCGGGTCAAAGGAAAGGTTTTGCAGGATATCTTCCCGCAGACGGCGGCCAAGGCTGTAGCAGTTGCGCATTTCCCCCTCCGCGTCGTAGGTGGTGACGGCCACCACGTCGGCGCGAATTTCCAGAAACGCCTCGAACCGCGCCTCCCGTTCCTCCGCGGGCAGGTCTAAGTAGCCGGTCAGCAGCGTCACCGCATCGTTCATGTCCTCCAAATATTCATTCATGGTGCTGCCGGCCTGTGCGATGGCCTGACGGCTGGTGGTCTCGGCGTTGCGCAGCAGCGTCCGGCGGTAGGTCTGCATGAAGACCAGATTGGCGCACAGAAGCACACTCACCGCAACCGCCGTGAGCGTGAGCGCCATGATGAGATTCATGCTGAGTCCCTTTTTCTTCATGCGTTGGCCTCTTTCTGCTCCTGACGCATCCGCGCCGGGGATTTGCCGTAGTATTTTTTGAAGCAGTAGCCGAAATAGCTCTGGTCGGCGTAGCCGCAGCGGCGGGACACCTCGGCAATGCGGCTGCTGCCGCCCCACAGCAGCTTCAGCGCCACGTCCATCCGCTTCTGAATCAGCAGGTTCATGAAGGTGTCGCCATAGAATTTTTTGATGTTCGCGCCCAGGTAATTGGCGCTGATGTGCAGCCGCTCGCTGACGGATTGCAGCGACAGCTCCTCGTCCATGTATTCCTTCTCGATAATCTTCAGCGCCCGGGCGCAGAGCATGGCCATGTCGTCCCAGCCCCCGGCGGCGTACAGTCCGCCGCCTCTGCGGGCGATTTTCAGGGCTTCCATGGCTTCTAAGTAAGCGGCGTGTCCCTCGCCGAGAGAGGCGTACTCCTTGCTTAAGCCCGCCAGCGCCTCGGCGCCCAAAGCGCGGCGGGTGGCCTGCCGCAGCTCGTCCAGGGAAGCATACAGCCGCCCGAACCCGTTGCCGGAGGCCAGCAGAAGCACCGTCCGGTCGCCGCTGGAAAATCCGCAGCAGGAAAACGCCCGAGAGAAAATCCGCTCCGCCATGGGCAGCAGCTCCGGGTGCGCCCCGTCGGGCAGGCTGAACGCCGCCACCACGATATGCTCGTCCCCCCGGATTTCCATTCCGGCGCTTCGCAGGGATTCCGCCGCGGCCGGCGGCTCCGGGCGGGCGTACTCGTCCAAAAGCATCGTGGCCGTGACCATCCGCAGCGCTTCCGCGCCGCCCTGAGGGCGGGTCAGGCTGGCAAGGCGTTTTTCGATCTTGTCGTGAATCTTCCGCAGTTCTTCCGTCAGCTCCGCCATGCTGATGGGCTTGAGAAGGTAGGCCACGATCTCGTCCTCGATCCCGGCCTTGGCGTACTCAAAATCGTCGTAGCCGCTTAAGAACGCCACTTGCAGCAGCGGCTGGACGGCCTTCGCCTGTCTGGTGAGAGCCGTCCCGGAAATAAACGGCATCCGGATATCCGTCAGCAGGAAATCCGGCTGAAGCGCTTCCACCAGCTGCAGCGCGTCCAGCCCGTTCCCGGCGCGTCCCACAAGGCGGAAGCCCAGGGACTCCCAGTCGATCAGCTGGCAGACGGCGCCCAGCAGCTCCGGCTCATCGTCCGCCACCAGAACGGTCAACACCTGATGCTTTTCCATACTCAGCCCTCCATTCGCATTGTTGATTTGATTATAAAAGATTTCCCGAAAAAACACAAGCCCGGAATGTTACATTTTCACATTCCGGGCTTGCCCCTTGATTTGATTTTTGGTTATTTTACAAGTGCATCAATATTCGCTGTCGTGATCTTCTGCCACGGAATGGTCAGGGGTTCCTTATTGGTGAATATCCCCGCTTCCCATTTCTCGTAGTCCGCCCTGTTCATGAACCGCCGCTCTCCGTTTTCCGTTATCAGGTAGACATAGCCGTCATGCTCGGTGTCAATGTCATCCGGGTAGGGCGTTTCCGTATAGGAATCGTAGTCGGTGATATCCTTGCACCATGCGTCCACATAGAAGGCGTCTTTATAGCTATCCTCCGCTTCGTCATAATACGCAATGGCGTAAGGCCAGAGGATATCCCCCGCATACCCCTGATTGTGGGACGCCTCCACCTTGAGCATACCGGGATAATGGGTCACTCCCACATAACTGTGGGACTCAATCCGCACGCCGTCGGTTTGGGGGTCATAGCCATAGATGATCTCACACATTCCCGCCATGTAGGTGTTGGATACGGAAACCAGCAGTTCTTCCTCCCCGTCTCCGTCCACATCCGTAACGGCAAATTGTTCGTCTTCAATCGTACCCGGTTCCCACACTTCAATATTCCCCGAGTCGGGCAGTTCCGGCCAGCGCAGATCGTCATGGACAGTCCGGAGCGCCCGCTGGAACGCGCTGCGGGCAGCGTCGTTCCGGTCGGGGGCGGCGGTTTCCGACTGGGTGGGCTCTGCCGTTGTCTCCACGGGGATACGTTTCGACGGAGCGAAGTACTGTGCCATGGTGGGCTTCGGTGCGGTTGTCCTGCTGCAAGCGGAAAGAAGCAGCAGCACCGCCAGCATAAGACAAATTTTCTTTTTCATCGGTCTTCCCTTTCTTTAGTTCAGCACAATGGGCGCTTCCTCCACGACCTCTTCCGTCAGGCAGTCATGCTCCCGCATCCACTCCAGCGTATGCGCGGAGTCGGCAAAGACGGACAGGTGCGCGCCGGTGGCATACACATCGTTCTCCCCCCAGAGGGATATTGTCAGGGACTTTGTCTTGTAATATTCCTCGTTATACTTGTCGTAGTCCCAGAAATATCCCAGATGGTAAGCACTTCTCTGGGTCATGGTGCGCTCATCGCAGTCGGCCTTGACGGCGGCCAGCAGAGACTCCACCAGCTCCGGCGTGATCTGGTATTCATGCAGAGTCATGTCTCCGATGTTCATGGAGGTGATATCCTCCGGGTTAAAGCCATCCTGATAGCCGTACCGTGACTGCTTCCATACCTGTTCCCAGCGGCTTGCGTACTCTTTTACGATCTTGCCCTCGTCCAGATTTGCCCAGATGTTGTAGTTACGGGTCATGGTGCATCCGTTTTTCAGCTTATAATAAATGGTGATGTCATCTGTGGTCAGCATCGGCCCGTCCGCGTTGTAGCCGCCCTCGCCGTAGACGAAGCCGCCCTCCGGCATGACCGGGTGCTTTTCCTTTTCCTCCCGGTGCAGGATGTAGGCCAGAGGATAGTCGCCGTAGCTCTCGATGCGGTCTTCCAAAGCCATAGCGTGGAGGGTGGTGATTCTCCGGATGTCTTCCTCGCTTGTCAGCTCCAGGCCGTCAAAATTCAGGGTCACGGAGCTGACGTCCTCCACGTCCGGAATGCGATCCTCAATGCCCAGCACGTCAAAGCGGGTAGCGACCAGGCTCACGGCGACCATGGCGGTCAGAAGCCCCAGCCCGATCCAGCTGCGCAGCTGGAACACCCGTGTGGTGCGCTTCAGAAGCATTTTTGCGCCGAACCAACCGGCGGCGCCGCCGCAGAACAGAAGAAGATACAGCATGGACATACCGGCGCCGATTTTGTACGCGAGGAAGGCTTCCACACCCATAACCACCAGCGTACCGACCCCCACAGCGCAGACCAGCTGAAACAGCGGCTGCAAAATGGGAAACGCGATGGCGTCCCCGGCGCATTCCAGATTCCGCTTCCGGTACAGGAGCAATCCCACGATGGCAAAGACGATGCCCACCGCCGCGTAGATCAGCAGGGACGTGAATTTCCCCTGATCGACGCTGAACGCCGCCACCATCTCACTTTCCCGGCCGTAGAACCGCAGCGACAGCTGGTGGAAATCCTCCACCGCCACATAAGCGCCGTTGGTCATATCCGCCACGGGTGTCAGCAGGCTGACCCACCTGTCCGGCGTGACCACGCCGAAGAGCATGGGCGTGTAAAGGGTATTGATAATATAGTAAAGGATAAACGCGCCGCCGTTCAGCACCGCGTACACCACCGCCATGGCAAAGCGGTTACCGGTGCAGAACACGCTGAAAATCGCCGCGCCGAAGAAGGTGATGAATTGCAGGTTGGTGCCGACGTACCATAAAAGCGCGATCTGCCACGCGTTTTCCACAATGGTGGCGTTCAGCAGCGGCACGGACAGCAGCGCCATCACCGCCGTGGGAATCATGGAGAACAGCAGTCCGGAGACCACGTTGGTCAGAAACAGCGTCTCCCGGCGCATGGGCATGGCGTGCAGGGCGTTGCACATACGGGAATTGTACAGGTCGCCGAACAGCAGCATGGCGACGAGCGGCGCAAAAAGCAGGTTCACCAGCCCCATGAGCTGAAGGTTCCCGGCTATCCGGGAGGCGAACCAGAACGTCCGGCCCATTTCCTCATTGATCTGGTACAGCATCATCATGTCCAGAATCAGGCACAGGGTGTACACCGCCATCACCGGGGCGAACCGGGTCAGGTTCTTTTTGAACACGGTTTTATTAAAGAAGGATGTCTTTGATTTCATAGTCCACGCCTCCCAGCTCGTAAATGAAGATTTCCTCCAGGGACAGGGGCAGCACGTCAAAATACGCGGGCTTGCACGCCGCCATTTTCGCGCCGACCTCCTCGGCCTCGCCCCGGACGATCAGGGTCTTTAGGCGTCCGGAAACGGTCGCGTTGAGAATGTCCAGCTCCTGAGGGGCGTCGCCCACCAGCTGCAATTTCACGGTGCTGCCCTGCATGTCCGCAAGGCTCTTTTCCAGCAGCATTTTGCCCCGGTTCATGATGCCCACGTAGTCGCACACGTCCTCCAGCTCCCGCAGGTTGTGAGACGAGATCAGCACCGTGGTGCCGTGCCCCGCCACGTCGGAGAGAATGAGACCCATGACCTGCCGCCGCATCACCGGATCCAGGCCGTCCACCGGCTCGTCCAGGATCAGCGTCTTCGGGCGGGTGCAGACGGTCAGATGAAACGCCGCCTGCTTCTGCATACCCTTGGAAAACCGGCGGATGGGCGTCCGTTTGGGAAGCTGAAACACGTCGTACAGCTTGTCAAAAAGCTGATCGTCAAAGGTGGGGTAAATGCCCCGGTAGAACCTGCGCATATCCTCCAGCGTCGCGGAGGGGTAGTAGAAAATCTCGTCGGGGATATAGCCGATGGCCGCCTTCACGGCGGGATTTTCGTAGATCGGCTGACCGTCCATGGTGACGCTGCCGCTGTCCGGGCGGTAGACGCCGGTGAGGTGCCGGATGGCAGTGGACTTGCCCGCGCCGTTGGGGCCGACAAGGCCGTAGACCCGCCCGCTCGGGACGGTCAGGGTCAGGTCGTCCAGCGCCTTAAAATTGCCGAAGGTCTTGGTCACATTCTTCATTTCAAGCATGTCTATGGTCTCCCTTCTCGATTCTGGCCACCAGCTCGCCGTGGCTCGCGCCCATGGTCAGCAGCGCCGCGGCGGCTTCGTCGAAGCTCAGCAGCAGCCGTTTTTTCTCCCGTTCTCTGATCTCTCCGTCGCCGCAGACGAAGCAGCCCTTTCCTGGCACCGTGGCGATCCACCCTTCCGCTTCCAGCCGCCGGTAAGCGCGCTGGATGGTATTGGGGTTAATGGCAAGCTGAGCGGCCAGATCCCGGACGCTGGGCAGCTTCTCCCCCGGACGCAGCACGCCGCCGGTGATCTGCTCCCGGAATCCGTCCACGATCTGCGCATAGATCGACCGGGAGTCCCGGTAATCCAAGTGTACCATGGTATTCCTCCTTAACTGTATTAGTTGTACTAGAACGGTTAGGATAACGCAGGATACAGGATTTGTCAATACGAGGGGAGATTAAGAGTTTATTAAATAACGAGCCGTTCAGGGACAGCAAAGCCCCGGCAGGCCGTCTGGCCTGCCGGGGCGTGTACCTGAGGCGGAAATTTGTCAAGGATATTTTTGCTGACTGTCATGTATCTCCAGACATAGAAGCAGCACCTGCGGTTTCAAGAGAAGCACCTGTGCTCTGTCTGCCATTCGCGCTACATGGCAGAGCAAAGGCAAGTCCGGCGAGCATTTTATGAAAAACCCAGAGGACAAAAAGAAATGGATCGTCGATGAAGAAGCCGCAGCCGTCGTACAGAAGA
>ERZ827528.1239-NODE-1239-length-27053-cov-4.114638_pt1 | contig 27053 bp, 21 predicted proteins | sample MGYA00519768_ERZ827528 | MGnify/ENA primary metagenome ERZ827528 (study PRJEB31778, sample SAMEA3449343) | human gut metagenome | biome: human gut; feature: human-associated habitat; material: faeces | place: United Kingdom | collected 2010/2012 ...
ACGGCCGCCGCTATAACGAGGGTCTGCATCAGGCCATCGAGGCCAAGGAGGGCGTGTCCGTTGCCAGCGAGAACAAGACGCTTGCGACCATCACGTTCCAGAATTTCTTCCGCCTGTACGCCAAGCTTTCCGGCATGACCGGCACGGCCATGACCGAGGAGGAGGAATTCTCCGCCATCTACAAGCTCGACATCGTCGAGATCCCGACGAACAGGCCCGTTATCCGCGTCGATCACAACGACGTCGTCTATAAGACGGAGGCGGGCAAGTTCCGCGCCGTCATCCAGCAGATCAAGGACTGCCACGCCAAGGGCCAGCCCGTGCTGGTCGGTACCATCTCCATTGAAAAGTCCGAGTATCTCTCGAAGCTCCTCAAGCGCGAGGGCGTGCCGCACACCGTGCTGAATGCCAAGCACCACGAGCGCGAGGCCGAGATCGTAGCGCAGGCCGGTAAGTTCGGCGCCGTGACGATCTCCACGAACATGGCAGGCCGCGGCACGGATATCATGCTCGGCGGCAATGCCGAATACATGGCGCTGTCCGACCTGCGCAAGCAGGGCCTGCCGGACGAGCTGGTGGCAGAGGCCAATTCCTATGCCGAGACGGAAAATCCCGAGATTCTTGCCGTGCGCGAGAGCTACAAGCAGCTGCTGGCGCAGCACAAGGCCGAGATCGCCGAGGAGGCCGCGCGCGTGCGCGAGGCCGGCGGCCTGTTCATCATCGGCACGGAGCGCCACGAGTCCCGCCGGATCGACAACCAGCTCCGCGGCCGTGCCGGCCGTCAGGGCGACCCGGGCGAGACGCGCTTCTATCTGTCGCTCGAGGATGACATCATGCGCCTGTTCGGCTCCGAGCGCATCATGAACATGATGAATTCGCTCGGCATCGACGAGGACACGCCCATCGACGCCAAGATGCTCTCCAACGCCATTGAGAACGCGCAGAAGAACGTCGAGAGCCGCAACTTCCAGATGCGCAAGAACGTGCTGGAATACGACGATGTCATGAATACCCAGCGTCAGGTCATCTACGAGCAGCGCCAGAAGGTGCTCGACGGCGAGGACCTCTCCTCGACGATCGAGGGCATGATCCACTATGTCATCGACACGGAGGTCGAGGATGCCTTCGCCGGCGCCGACCACTGCGACGACCCGGAGAAGCTGGCGCAGATCAACGCAAAATTCGAGGGCGTCTATTATCCGAAGGGCGCATTCGCCCCGCAGCCCGGCCTGAGCCGCGACGAGGCGAAGGAGCAGCTCTATCCGCTCTTCCGCCAGACCTATGCCGCGCGCGAGCAGGAGTTCGGCGCGGAGCGCATGCGCGAGATCGAGCGCATCATCCTGCTGCGCGTCGTCGACGAGTACTGGATGGACAACATCGACGCCATGGAGGACCTGAAGCAGGGCATCCGCCTGCGCGCCTACGGGCAGACCGATCCGGTCGTGGCGTATAAGCGCGAGGGCTTTGCGATGTTCGACGGCATGATCAACGCCATCCGCGAGGAGACCGTCCGCCGCCTGTATCTGTTCCGTCTGCGCACGGAGGAGGATATCCGCCGCAAGCAGGTCGCAAAGATCACGGCGACCGGCGGCGCTGCCGATAAGACCGTCAAGCAGCAGCCCGTGAAGAAGATCAAGATCGGCGCGAACGATCCGTGCCCGTGCGGCAGCGGCAAGAAATATAAGTATTGCTGCCGCGACAAGGACGAGGCCAAGTCATGAGCTTCCGCGTCCATCGAGAAGGAGAGCTGGAATACCTGACGAGCGATGTGCTGGACGGTGCGGCCCACTGCTTTTCCACCCGCTTCGGCGGGGTGAGCGAGGGCGCGCTCGCCAGCCTGAACCTCGGCACGCACCGGGGCGACCGGCCGGAAAACGTGCTGGAGAATTATGCCCGTCTCGGCAGGGCCGTTGGCTTTGCGCCGGAGGAGACCGTGTTCACGAAGCAGGTGCATTCCGCCATCGTCGAGCGGGTCGGCCGCGCGGACTGCGGCCGCGGCCTGCAGCGGGAGGCGGAGCACGGCGTCGACGGCCTTGTGACGAACGAACCGGGCGTTGCACTGACAATTTTCTCTGCCGACTGCACGCCCGTGCTGCTGTTTGACCCAATAGCACGCGCCATCGGCGCGGCCCATGCGGGCTGGCGCGGCACGGCGGCGGGCATTGCGGCCCGCGCGGTCGAGGCCATGCAGCACGAATTCGGCTGTCGTCCGGAGAACATCCGCGCGGCCATCGGTCCTTGCATCGGCCCGTGCTGCTTTGAGACGGATGCCGATGTGCCGGATGCCATGCGCGCCCCCCTCGACAGCGAGGCCGGGCAGGCCATCCGGCCCGCCGGAGCAAAATTCTATGTCGACCTGAAGCGGCTCAATGCTATTTGGCTGCGCCGCGCCGGGGTGACGTGCATCGACGTCAGCGCCGACTGCACGGCCTGCCAGCCGCAGCGATTCTGGTCGCACCGCTGCGTGGGCAATGCCCGCGGCTCGCTGGCGGCCATCATCCGGCTGCGGGAGGAGGGCTGATATGAAGCGACTGCTTGCCCTCTGCCTGCTGCTTGCTCTGCTGCTGTGCGCCTGCTCTGCGGCCGGTCAGCCCACGCAGGCCACGCAGCAGCCGACGGAGGAGACTGCGGCAGCCCCGACGGAGACGGCCGCCGCGCCGAAGACGTTCGGCCTGTCCTACCTGCCGGAGCACGGCTTCAACCCCTATACCTGCACGGCGACGGTGAACCGCGCGTCATTTTCACTGTTGTATGAGAGCCTGTTCGTCGTTTCGTCGCATTTCCGCGCCGAGCCACTGCTCTGTGAGAGCTTCACGGCCTCGGAGGACGGAAAGACCTATCGCTATACCCTTGTTTCCGGCGTAAGCTTTTCCGACGGAACGCCCCTGACGGCGCAGGATGCCGCCGCCTCGCTGCGCGCGGCGCAGCAGAGCGCGCTTTATTCCGGCAGGCTGGCGCATATGCTGTCCGTCACGGCGGATGACGACCGCTCCCTGACGGTCACGCTCGACACGGCGTATGAGAATTTTTCCCTGATGCTCGATGTGCCCATCGTCTCTGCGGCGACGGTACAGAGCAGCACGCCGCTCGGCACGGGACCGTATTATCTCGACGGCGAGGTGCTCCGGCGCAGCAGCCGCTGGTGGCAGACACAGGCCCCGGCCGTGACGGCCGAGACCATCGAGCTGCAGGCGGCCAAAACGCCGAACGACATCCGCGACAATTTCGAATTCGGCAGCACGGACCTTGTGTACTGCGACCCGAATTCCCCGGCAGCCGTCGGCTACCGCTGCGACTATGAGGCATGGGAATCGCCGACTCCCATTCTGCACTATGTCGGCTTCAACCTCTACAGCGGCTGGTTCACGAATGTCGCGCTGCGCCGCGCCTTCACCTACGGCGTCGACCGCGAGGCGATGACGAGCGCCGTCTATAACGGCTTTGCGCAGGCGGCGACGCTGCCCTGCTCGCCTGCCTCCGACCTCTATGACGCGCAGCTTGCTGCGCAGTATGCCTATTCGGCCACGGCCTTTCAGGCCGCCATCCACAATGCAGGCGTGCCGACGTCCGAGACGGACTGTCCCGTGCTGCTTGTGTGCTCGGACGACCCGGCGCGCGTGCGCGCTGCGGAATATCTGTCCTCCTCCATGCAGGAAAACGGCTTCTTTCTCAAGGTTCGCTCGCTGGGCCGCGAGGCCTATGTGGCCGCTCTGCAGGCGGGTAATTACGACGCCTATCTCGGCGAGGTCCGCCTGACGGCGAATTTCGACCTGTCGGAATTCTTCCGCACGGGCGGCGCGCTCAGCTACGGGGCCGTGGCGGACGCTTCCCTGGCCGGCCTCTGCACGCAGGCGCTGGGCAATTCCGGCAGCTATGCCGACCTCTGCGCGCGCCTGCTCGACACCGTGCCGTTCTGCCCCATTGTGTTCAAGAGCTACGAGGTCTGCGTCAGCCGCGGTGCGATCGCCTCCATCTCGCCGGGCGTGGACTGCGTGTTCCACAACGCCGCCACGGCGCGCACGCTGGCCGATGCCGACCACTCCTATGACGGCGCGGCAGAGCCGTCAACACCGACGGATGTATCGGCCGACCCAGCCGAACCCACGGAGCCGACCGATGCGGCGGACCCCACGCAGGAACCCTGATATCGATCCCGCCGGTTTCCCCGGCGGGATGAGCTTGCCCAAAACGTGGTTTTGGCAAGCTCTCAAACGAGACCCGTTTCACTGGGCTCTCGTTTGAAAGGGGCTGCGGCTCGCTGCAGCGCACGAAGGGCACGCCCTTCGCACGTTTGCGAGCCGAGCGGTATTTTCTCCGACGTACACGCCGCCGGAGAAAATGATTGCCACTTTCTTTGCGCCTGCGGGCGCAAACTCTGCGAGGCCTTTTTTGATAGTTGATGGTCTGTATCCCGCCGGTTTCCCCGGCGGGATTGTTTTATGCAAAAAACGGTGCGGAATTAAGATTGTAACAATGCAATGTACGAAAACACTTGACGAACGGGGAAAAACGTGGTATCCTGCAGTCAGAAGGGAAACGAATGATTTCCCAAAAAGAAACGGAGGGCCTGACCATGAGACGAACGCTGTTTTGCCTGCTTTTGAGCCTGATCCTGCTCCTCACGGCCTGCGCACCGGCAGCAGTTCAGACCGAGCCGCCGACGGAGGCTCCTACCCAAGCAACGACAGAGGTTCCTGCCGAAGCGCCGACTGAGGCCCCTACCGAGGAGCCGACCGAGGCTTTGCCGGAGGAGACGGAGGCCCCGACGGAGCCGCCGGAGCGTCCGGAGCATACTGTGAAGATTCAGGTTTCCGTGAACTGTGATTGCACGATCACCAACGCGGAGGGGCAGACTGTCCGGCAGGGGGATGACAGCGGACCGGAGGGCGATCTGGTGGTTTACAGCATTGATCTTTATGGCTTTGATACCGGGACCCTGCCAATGGAAGTGTGGGAGGTAGCGGCGAGCGACAGCTTTACACTGGAGACGACGACGTCCCCCTGTGCCTTCTGTGCGGAGATCGGAGATGCATTTTATGCCGTGACGGAATGTACCGGCGTTACCCGCATTGAGTTCCGCGACGGCTATATCAAACTGTCCGGCTCGGAAATGACCTATAAGATCCTCACAACCTCCCACGCGCGGGAGCGGCAGTATTTCTGCATCACCGGCACGGGCACGACGGAGATCGAATTCCCGATCGAGGATGTCCTGGCCGCCAGCCCGATCGGAGAGACCTACCGCGTGGAGCGGTGTACGGTTTAAGAGACTGACATTCGGAGCATGGAGGACGCGTTATGAGAAAATTATCCGGAATTTTTGCGGCACTTCTGCTGCTCCTCTCGGCCTGTGCACCGGCGGCGGTTCCGACGGAGGAGACAACGCCCGAGACGCAGGGCGAGGAGCTTGTTTCGACGCTCAGCATGCTGCCGAAGCAGGCGATCTCCATCCACCGGGCCGACACCCCGGCAGAGGAGGACACGGAGACGGACAGGACCGATATCGTGTTCGTGCCGTACTATGCGTCCGTTGAGCAGCTGACGAGCAACTCGTGGGTGGACCAGACGCATGCCACAAAGTCGACCGTCCTGAACCTGACAAAGACGGATGCCGTCGAGGTCAAATGGGAGGCAAACGCGCTCCTTGCGGGCGGCCGCTGGGTCACGTCGCAGGAGGAGCTGCAGACGGTCTGCTCCTATCTGCGCAGCCGCGCGGACGACGGCGTGCTGCACCTGACGGACGAGGCCTGCAGCGCGCCCGCGGAGGCCTTCGGCAATGCGGACTTCTTTGCGGAGCAGAAGCTGCTTTTGATCGACCTCTGCCGTCTGGGCAGCGACACCCTGCTCGACCCGGTCGTTCTCCGCGCGGAGGACGGCACGGTGGACATTACCCTGCGGATGTCCGCGCCGACTGTCGGAGAGGTGCGCGGAAACGGCATGCTCTGCCTGATCCCCGTCCCGGCCGACTGCACCGGCGCGGAGATCACGCTGTATCCTGAAGGAAAATAAGAAAATGAAACGAGCTGCGCCGGGAGGGACCTGTCCCTCCCGGCGCAGACTATTGTTATCATGGCAGCTGCTCCCGGATTTGCCATTGCAAGGGCGCTCTGCGCCCGTGGCGCCCTGTGCGCGAAGCGCGAGGAAGTGCCCTTGGGGTGCAATCTCGGAAAGGCACTTCCAATTTGGAATAGCTGTCGTTAAAATGGTAAAAACCGATTGCGTCTGTAGCGGCGTTCCCTGAGCGCCTTGCAGACCAGCAAGTTATGTGGTAGCATCGTCGACCACACCAGTCCCCAGATTTGTCATTGCGAGGCCCCGAAGGGGCCGTGGCAATCTCACGCACCAGACTCCGAATTCGCCGAGGCCTGCCTGTTGTCCAACTGGTTTCTGCGAGATTGCCACGTCGGCCTCCGGCCTCCTCGCAATGACAAACCTGTTTGTTTTACGCCGCCGAATTACTACTGCAATACCTGCGACTGCCCATGGCGGTCACTACCCGTAAAGGGTACGCCGCATCCGTAAGGCGGCAAAGCCGCCAACGGCTGCGCAGTGACCGCCGCTACACCCCATACTTCGGCATTTTCCGTTTTAACGACGGCTGGTACGGGGCAACAGTGCCTTCCCGAGATTGCCACGGCCCCTTCGGGGCCTCGCAATGACAAATCGGAGGCCAGTACTGTTTTAACGGCAGCCTGTTCGTATCGGCGGCATTGCGCCGGGCCTGGCTGTCCCCGACCCTACAGTTACAAGCCTTCCCATCCAAACCTGCAAAAAAATCGGCAGCCGCCTCCGGCCCAGACCCGGAAGCGGCTGCCTTTTTAAGAAAGGAAGAAAGAAAAGAGAGAGTATTGGTAAATTGATTTTGCAGCGATCAGCCGCCGAAGCCGAAGCCCCACGGGAAGCTGTAGCCGCCGCCCTGCTGTTGCTGCTGGCTCTGATCCTGCTGCTGGCTCTGCTGCGTATCGCTTGAGCCGGCCTGCGCGGACTGCTTCTGCTCGGCAACGGTAACGGTCAGCTCCAGTGTCTGGCCCTGACGGTAGACGGAGAGCTTCAGCGTGTCGCCCGCCTTCTTGGACGTGACGATCTGGACCAGATCGTTGCTGCCGGTGATCTCGGCGCCGTCCACGGCGGTGATGATATCATTGGCCTGCAGGCCTGCCTGTGCAGCCGGAGCGCCGTCCGTCACGGAGCGGACGACCGCGCCGGTGGGAAGGCCGTAGCTCGTCATTTCAGAGCTGACATCTTCAACGGAAACGCCGATGTACGGCTTGACGATATAGCCGTTTTTAATGATGCTCTCAACGATGCTGCGCACCGAGTTGATCGGGATGGCAAAGCCGATGTTATCGATGGACGCCTCACCGGAAGAGCCGCTGCTGGAATACTTCGCATTCGTGATGCCGATGACCTCGCCATAGAGATTGAACAGTGCACCGCCGGAGTTGCCGGAGTTGATGGCGCAGTCCGTCTGAATGAGGTCCATGGTCAGGGAATTGGAGAGGGTGACCTCCCGATCCTTGGCGCTGACAAGACCCGCGGTGAGGGAGAAGGTCAGCTCGCCCAGAGGGTTGCCGATGGCCACCACGCTGTCGCCCACGTTCAGGTTGTCGGAGTCGCCCAGAACCACCGGGGACAGCCCCTCGGCGTCCACCTTCAGGACGGCCACGTCGTTGCTTTCGTCGTAGCCGATGAGGGTCGCGTCATAGGTGTCGCCGTTGTACATGGCTACGGTGATGCTGTTGGAGTTTTCCACCACGTGATAGTTGGTCAGGATATAGCCGTCCTCCGTGAGGATGAAGCCGGAACCGGCCGCGGCGGAGGTGGTCTGGAAGCCCCAGTAGTTGGTGGTGATGGAGGTGGTGATGCCGACGGTGGAATTGACGTTGGCGGCGTAAACCTCCGCGGCGGTCATTTCCTTGCCGGAGTCCACGGTGACGGTGTTCAGGACGCTCTTTTCCCGGATGCCCTGAAGCATGGCGGTTTCGTTCTTGCTCACCGTGCCGGTCTGGCCGCGGCTGCTTTCATACCAGATGACGCCGCCTGCCCCCAGAGCACCGCCCAGCAGGGCGAACACCAGCGCCAGCGCGCAGATGCGAAGCCCCATGCGGTTTTTCTTTTCCCGCTTCTTCGGCGTGGGGGGCGTGTAAACGGGAATTTCCTGAGAAGGGGTTTCGTAAGGGTTATTGTAATTGTTGGAATCGTAGAATTGTTCATCCATAATGGTTTGCTTCCTTTCATGTTTCATTGCCCACAGAATAGCACTTGATCCTGAATAGAATCTGAAAAAATCGGTGGGAGGTTGTAAAAGAACTGTTAACAAACAGGATTTCAGCTCCAATTCAGGATTATCTGGTATTATAATGAAAACGGAATTTATGGAGGCATGTAATATGAAAATTCTGGTAATCGAAGACGAAAAGCTGCTGGCCGATTCCATCAAGACCCTTCTGGAAGGGAAGGGCTTTGAGGTGGAGGTGGCCTACGACGGCGAGACCGGCGTGGAATATGCCGAGCTGGGGATTTACGATCTGCTGATTCTGGACGTGATGATGCCCAAAATGGACGGCTATCAGGTCGCCCGGGAGGTGCGCGCCAAGCGCTGCACCACGTCCATCCTCATGCTGACGGCAAAGTCCGCCGTGGAAGACCGGATCTACGGCCTGAATTCCGGCGCGGACTATTATCTGACCAAGCCCTTCGACACCCGGGAGCTGCTGGCCTGCATCAACGCCCTTCTGCGCCGTCAGGGCAAGCAGGTGGACGAGCTGGTGTTCGGCAATACTTCCCTTGACTTAGACACCTGTACACTGGTCTGCGGCGGGAAAAGCGTGCGGCTGTCCGCCCGGGAGTTTGACGTGATGCGGTTTCTGCTTCAGGCGCAGGATCGGATACTGTCGAAGGAAATGATCCTCGCCCGGGTGTGGGGCTACGATTCCAACGCCGTGGAGAACCACGTGGAGGTCTATGTGGGCTTTTTGAGAAAGAAGCTCAGCGCCATCAATTCCAATGTGCGCATTGAGGCCGTCCGGCGCTTAGGATACCGTCTGGAGGTGGCGGAAGCATGATTCGCCGACTGAGAGTCAAATTCATCTGCATCAATATGGCCATCGTCACCGTTATGATGCTGGCGATTCTCGGTATGCTGCTCCACTTTACCCGCAATGATCTGGAACAGCAGAGCATCCGGGTGATGCAGAGCGTCATGGAGGATCGCGCCTATCCCAGCCGTCCGGGGGAATTTCCCAGACAGGCGAAGCTTCCCTATTTCTATGTAAGTGTCAACACCATGGGCGAGCTGTCCGCCAGCTTTGGCGGCTACTATGACCTGACGAACACGGAGGCCATTCAGGAGATCATCACCCTCGCGCTGAATTCCGACGACCAGACCGGCATCCTGAAGGACTACAGCCTGCGCTTTCAGAAGCGCACCACGCCCTTCGGGCAGACCATCGTCTTTGTGGATATGTCCAGCGAGCTTGCCACCATGCGCAGCCTGACGAACACTTGCGTGATCATCGGCGTGCTGAGCTTCGCCGTGTTTCTGGGGCTATCCTTCCTGCTGGCCAGATGGGCGGTGAAGCCGGTGGAGACGGCGTGGAACCAGCAGCGCCAGTTCGTAGCGGACGCCTCTCACGAGCTGAAAACGCCCCTGACGGTGATTCTGACCAATGCGGAGCTTTTGCAGGAGCCGGAGTACGACGAACAGGCGCGCAGCCGGTTCGTGGACAGCATCATGACCATGTCCCATCAGATGCGGGGGCTGGTGGAAAGCCTGCTGGAGCTGGCGCGGGTGGACAACGGCGGGCAGAACATGGTTTTTTCCCGCCTGAATTTCAGCGAGCTGGTGAGCGACGCTCTGCTGCCTTTCGAGCCGGTGTATTTTGAGAAGGGGCTGACGCTGGAAAGCAATGTGGAGGAAAACCTCTTTGTCAAGGGCAGCCAGCAGCACCTGAAACAGGTGGCGGACATTCTGCTGGACAACGCATCCAAGTACGCTTCTGCCGATTCCACGGTGCGGGTTATCCTCCGGCGGCAGGGGAGCCACTGCCTGCTCTCCGTGGCAAGCGCCGGGGACGCCATATCCAAAGAGGATCTGAAGAACATTTTCAAGCGGTTTTACCGCATGGACAAGGCCAGAAGCATGAACCACAGCTATGGTCTGGGTCTGTCCATCGCGGACAGCATTGTCTCCAAACACGGCGGCAAAATCTGGGCGGAAAGCGCGGACGGGGTCAATACGTTCTTTGTCCAGCTGTCTGCGGCGTAAATCTTAGCCGGGACGGCACCGCCGTCCCGGCTTCGTTTATTCACAGACACGTAACAATTTTTTAAGAGTACTTTCAGCTTCCGGTACTATAATCGGGTGTGAGTATGGGCAGTGCCCACCGGATGAAGCTCATCAATAGAAGGAGGAACCGCGTTGATTGAAGTAAAGCATCTGACCAAGCGCTACGGCAGTCATACTGCCGTGTCCGACCTGTCCTTCACCGTGGAGAAGGGGCAGATCTACGGCTTTCTTGGGCCGAACGGCGCCGGAAAATCCACGACCATGAACATTATGACGGGCTGCCTTGCCGCGACCTCCGGCGAGGTGGTCATCGGCGGCTACGACATCTTTCAGGATGCCGCTCAGGCAAAGAAACTCATTGGGTACCTGCCCGAGCAGCCGCCGCTGTATCTGGACAGAACGCCGAAGGAATATCTGCGCTTCGTGGCGCGGGCAAAGGGCACCCCAGAGAAGCGCATTCCCGGGGAGCTGGACAGGGTCATGACCGTCACCGGCACACTGGATGTTGCCGACCGGCTGATGAAGAATCTGTCCAAAGGCTACCGCCAGCGGGTGGGCATTGCGCAGGCGGTGCTGGGCGACCCGGAGGTCATCATTCTGGACGAGCCAACGGTAGGGCTTGACCCCCGGCAGATCACGGAGATACGGGAGCTGATCCGCCGGCTGGGGAAGGAGCACACCGTCATTCTTTCCAGCCACATTCTGTCGGAAGTGCAGCAGGTCTGCACCACCATTTTGATCCTGTCCAAAGGCAAGCTGGTGGCCTGCGACACTCCGGAAAATCTGGAACGGCTGTTCGCGGGAAAGAGCACCGTGGAGCTGACCGTGGAGGCGGCGGAGAAAGAAATCCCCGGCATTCTCTCCGGTGTTTCCCACATTGTGAACCGGATGGCAAGACGTCGGCAGGACGGTGCCTGCGACGTGACGCTGGAGCTGGACGTTCCGGCGGAAAATGAAGTTTGCCGGGAGATTTTCTTCGCATTCAGCAAGGCGGGCAAGGCCATCCTGCGCATGACCGCCGGGAAGGCGAGTCTTGAGGACATTTTCATGGAGCTGACCGATTCCGGGAAGGGGGAGGAAACCAAATGAGAGCAGTATTCCGGCACGAGCTTTCGTCCTATTTTACGGGGGTGACGGGGTACGTGTTCGGCGCATTTTTGCTGCTGTTCACGGGCATTTACACCATGGTCTACAATTTGCAGTCCGCCTCCGTGCATTTTGAGTATGTGCTCGGGAGCATGAGTTTCGTGTTCCTGATCATCGTCCCGATTCTCACCATGCGGGTGCTGGCGGAGGAACGGCGGCAGAAGACCGACCAGCTGCTGTATTCCCTGCCCCTGACCATGACCCAGGTGGTGCTGGGCAAATTCGCCGCCATGCTGGTGGTGTTCGCCGCACCCATGGCGGTGATCTGTCTGTACCCGGTGGTGCTGTCCGCCTACGGCAATGTGTATCTGCCCGCGGCCTACGGCGCGATCGTGGGATTCTTCTTCCTGGGGATGGCGCTGCTGGCCATCGGCATGTACATTTCCTCCGTGACGGAAAGTCAGGCCGTGGCGGCGGGACTGTGCTTCGTGGTGATGCTGGTGAACTATTTTCTGTCCGATCTGGCGGGATTCGCGTCCTCCACGGCCTATTCGTCCCTGGCGGCGCTGGCGGTGACGGCGCTGATCGCCTGCGGCATTGTGTATCTGATGACGAAAAACGGCTTCGTGTCCCTGATTCTGGCGGCAGTGCTGGAAGCGGGGCTGATTGGGGCGTATCTTCTGGATTCCAGCCGGTTTGAGGGATTGTTCCCTCAGATCATTTCCCAGCTGAGTCTGTTTGCCCGGTTTTATACCATCGTCAACGGCGTGTTCGACGTGACCGCCATTGTGTACTACCTTTCGGTAACGGGATTTTTCCTGTTTTTAAGCGTGCAGTCCCTGGAAAAGCGGAGGTGGAGTGAATGAAAAAGCCCAATTTCAGCTGGAAGCGGGTGGCGGATTCCTTCTCCACCCGGTCGTTCCGGGCCGGCGGCTACAGCGTGGCCGCGGCGGCCATTGTGCTGGCCATCGCCGTGATGGTCAATGTGTTCGCCGCCGCCCTCCCGGCAAGTGTGACAAAATTTGACACCACGGCCAATCAGCTGTTCACCCTGTCGGAGCAGACGGAAAAGCTGGTGGGCGGCCTGACGGACGAGGTGACGGTTTACTGGATCGTCCGCAGCGGGCGGGAGGAAAGCTACCTGGAATCCCTGCTGAGCCGCTACCAGTCCCTCAGCGACAAGATCCGCGTGGTGAAGAAGGACCCGGACGTGTTCCCCACCTTCACCCAGCAGTATACCGACAGCTTCACGGAAAACAGCCTGATCGTGGAGGCCGGGGAGCGGTACCGGTACGTGGACTATAACGACATTTTCGTGATGGACTACGCCAGCTATTACTACTACGGTACGGAAAACTGGAGCTTCTGCGGAGAAAGCGAGCTGACCAGCGCCATTGACTACGTGGTGAGCGAGAATCTCCCCAAGGTGTACCTGCTCACCGGCCACGGGGAGAGCAGCCTGAGCGACAGCTTTACCTCGGCCGTGAAGCAGCAGAATATTGAGACGGCAGAGCTGTCCCTGCTGACGCTGGAATCCGTCCCCGCAGACGCGGACTGCATTCTCATCAACGCCCCCCAGAGCGACATTTCCTTAGACGAGCAGAGCAAGCTGCGGGAATATCTGGGCAACGGCGGCAATCTGTTTCTCATCACCGACCCGCCGAAAAACGAAAAGCTTTCCAATCTGGAAGCGCTGATGGCCGATTACGGTGTCAGCACTGTGGACGGCATCGTGGTGGAGAGCGACCAGAGCCATTATGTCTGGGGCACGCCCTATTTCCTGCTGCCGGACATTGCGTCCCACGCCATCACCACGCCCCTGACCGACGGCGGCTACCGGGTGCTGCTGCCCATTTCTCAGGGTCTGACGGTGGCGGATGACCTGCGGGACACGCTGTCCGTTACCAAACTGCTGACCACGTCCTCTTCCGCCTTTGCCAAGGCGGCGGGGTATGACCTGACCACCTACGAGAAGGAGGAGGGGGACGTGAACGGCCCCTTCGCTCTGGCGGTCGCCATCAGCGACACCGTGGACGACGGCATTACCAGCGACATTGTGTGGGTATCCTCCGCGGCGCTGGTGGACGACCAGACCAACACGCAGGTCTCCGGCGGCAATCAGGACTTCTTCCTCAATGCCCTGGGATACCTGTGTCAGGCGGAGCAGAGCAGTCTGTCCATCCACGCAAAATCCCTGAGCAGCGACACGCTGACCATGGACAGCGCCACGGTATCGGCGCTCACCATAGCGGTGGTGGGTGTGATTCCCGCGGCGGTCATCACCCTGGGAATCGTCATCTGGATAAGGAGGAAGCGCAGATGAAAAACGGAAAGAAGCTGCTGCTCCTGCTGCTCATTCTGGCGGTGCTGGTGGGCGCCACCGCAATCGCCGGCGCCATCGGCAAAAATGCCGCCGGTCAGGAGGACGAGACCCGGACGGTATTTTCCCTGAATCCGGAAACCGTGACGAACCTCGGCTGGGACTACAGCGAGAAGGTCTCCTTCACCGCCGGGGAAGACGGCTGGGTGTGTGACCAGGACGCGGCATTTCCCTTGGATGAAACCTATCTTGACAAAATGCTGGAAGCCCTCACGGATGTGGAATCCACCAAAACCATTGAAAACCCGGAGAATTTAGACCAGTACGGTCTGGAGATCCCCGTGTGCGTCATCACGGTGGAAGACGGCCAGAGCCACACCCTTTCCATTGGGCAGGAAACCGCCGTGGGCGGCCAGCGGTACTTCTCCAACGGCGATGGAAACGTCTATCTGGTGGACAAAGACATTATCGAAAATTTCCAATATGGCCTGTATGACGTTCTGAAGCACCAGACCCTGCCGGAAGTCGCCCAGCTTACCGGCATCAAAGTGGAGCTTCCGGACGGCGGTTATGAAATTACCCGTCAGGAGAACAGCGGTCTTGCCTATTCCGACGATTACGTCTGGTTCATGGACGGCAAGGCGCTGGATAACGACCTGACCCAGACGCTTCTCGATATGGTGACGAACCTGAACCTGAGCGAGTGCGTGGACTACAACGCATCCGACCTGTCCCTGTACGGTCTGGATGCCCCGGCGGTGAAGGCCACAGTCCTGGACGGCGGCAAGGCGGCTTATACGCTGGAGATCAGCGCCTCGGAGGGCGGCGAGTGCTACGTGCGCCTGAGCGATTCCAAGATGATCTACCAGCGGGACGCCGCTCTCAGCGATACCCTGCGCTATACCACCTACGCCGATTTACAGCCCGACGACGTGATTCTGATGGACTGGGATACGGTGCAGAGCGTCGCCGTCACGGTGGACGGTGAGGAATCCGTGTTGACGAGAACCACCGAAGAGGAGACGGACGACGAAGGCACCGTCACGGAGGAAACGGTCTGGAAGCTGGATGGGCAGGAAGTGAAGTTCGCTCCCGTCCTGAACAGCCTGTCGGGCATGACCTCCAGCGGCTATGCCGCCGGCATCACCCCGGAGGGAGAACCGGAGATCACCTTCCGTATCCTGAGAGACCGGGAGAACTTCTCCGAGGTGACACTGTGCTTCTACGCCTACAATTCCACCTCCTGTCTGGTGACACTGGACGGCGTGGCCACCGTCACCGTCAAGCGGGAGACCGCGGCGGAACTGGTTTCGTCGGTTGAGAAATTGCTGAAATAAAAAAGTGGCCGGGAACAGGGCAAAACCCTGTTCCCGGCTTCTTGTGTACATGATTGGATGGAAAATGGTTTTACGTCTCCCCAGTGCTAGGCTGGCAGCTTCCGGTAGCAGCGGAAAAAGTACCAGTTTTCAAAGGCGGCGGTGATCGACCAGGAGAAAATGTAAACGAGGTACAGCGACGGAATGGTCTTGAACCGTGCGAACACGGTCAGAACCCAGATGATCCGGAAAATACAGGAACCGGAAATGACGATAATCATGGGCACAAGGCTCTTTCCCAGCCCCCGGCAGCCGGCGATGGCATTGTCCATGAAGGCGGAGACGCAGTAGGAGAAGCCCATGATGGTCAGCCGCTTCATGCCCGCCTCGATGACGGCGGCGTCGGTGGTGAACAGCGTCAGAAACGTCGGGCCGAAGGCCACCAGAGAGAAGCCCAGAATGGCGCCCGCGCCGAAGGAATACCCCAGGCAGATCAGATAGCTGCGCCGGATCTCCCTGCGCCGTCCGGCGCCGTAGTTCAGGCCGATGAAGCTGCTGCACGCGGTGTAAAAGGCCGCCATCACGTCGTAGACCAGACCGTCGGCATTGGCAGCGGCGGAATTGCCTGCCACCATAACGGTGTCAAAGCTGTTGACGCCCGCCTGAATGAACATATTGGCAATGTAGAAAATGGCGTTTTGCAGGCCCGCGGGAATGCCCAGCGTCAGAATCTCCCGGCAATTTTTCCGGTGCAGGCGTAATAGCTTTGGGGAAAGACCGTAGGCTTCCCGGCTCCGGAACAGCGCGGCCGTGAGGAAAATGGCGGAGAGGTACTGGGAAATAATGCTGGCGAGGGCCACGCCGGCCACGTCCAGATCGCACACAATGACAAACACCAGATTCAGCACCACATTGACGATGCCGGAAAACAGAAGGTAGTACAGCGGCTTTTTGGTGTTGCCGATGGCGCTGTACACGGCGTTTCCGAAGTTATACAGGGCAAGGGCGGGCATACCGCAGAAGTAGATCTGCATGTAAAGCGTGGCCTTGTCCAGCAGCTCCGGCTTGGTGTTCAGCAGCCGCAGCAGCGGCCGGGAGCCGAAGAAGCCGAAAATCAGCAGCAGAATGCCGCAGATCAGACAGATGATGGCCGAGGAATGGACAGTCCTTTGCAGCTCCTGTCGATCTCTGGCGCCGTAATACCGGGCGACGAGGGCGTTGATGCCGCCGCCGACACCGATGAGAATACCGGTAAACAGCGTTACGGCGGTGGCGGTGGAGCCGACGGCCGCCATGGACAGCGAGCCGGCAAACCGGCCGATGACGGCAATATCCGCCATATTAAACAGAACCTGAAGCACGTTGGAGGCCATCAGCGGCAGACTGAACAGCAGAATCTGCCAGGGAAGCCGCTCCGACGTGCCAGGGGCGATTGTGGATTTCATGGAATTCTCCTTTTGGGCCAGGCGTTCATCACAGTGTTTCCCCAAACCGTTTTTTTGGGGGGGGAAAAGCGGAGCCATTGTAGCACATCCTGGGGATGAATGCAATGCTTCCCGCCGCCTTTTGAAAAAAGAAAATTTCCTGCAAAAAATTGTTGATTTTCCACAGGACAGGGATTATAATTTCAGCGAAAACGTTGATTTTCCGGGGCTTCCTCCGAAGGGTCGGCGGGTTTTCAGGGACATATTGAAGCAAGGAGCCAAAGGAAATGAAAAGATACGCAGGTGTACTGCTGCCTGTTACCAGCTTGCCGTCCAAATACGGCATCGGCTGTTTTGACCAGGCGGCCTATGATTTCGTGGACTGGCTGCAAAAGGCCGGTCAGCGCTACTGGCAGATTCTGCCTCTGGGGGCTACCAGCTATGGCAGCTCCGACGATTCTCCTTATCAGGCGTATTCCGCCTTTGCGGGAAACCCTTATCTCATCAGTCTGGACGCGCTGGTGGAGGAGGGCGTGCTGACCCGGGAGGAATGCGACGGCGTGAGCTTCGGCGACAACCCCGCCAAGGTGGATTTTGACAAGCTCCACGAGCACCGCTTTGCCCTGCTGCGCAAGGCCTACGAGCGCAGCGGCATAAGCGCAAACCCGGACTATCAGAACTTCATCCGGGACAACGGCTGGTGGCTGAACGACTACGCTCTGTTCATGGCGCTGAAAACCTTCTTCCACGACCAGCCCTTCCGTGCATGGCCGGAGGACATCCGGATGCACTGGGGCTTTGCGTTGGAGCATTACAACCGGGAGCTGTACTTTGACATAGAGTTCCAGAAGTACATGCAGTTCAAATTCAACCAGCAGTGGAGCCGCCTGAAGGCCTACGCCAACGGCAAGCATATCCAGATCGTGGGGGACATTCCCATCTACGTTTCCCCCGACGGCGCGGACGTCTGGGCACACCCGGAGCTGTTCCAGCTGGACGCGCACAATGCCCCCACCGCCATTGCGGGCTGTCCGCCGGACGCCTTTGCCGAGGACGGTCAGGCCTGGGGGAATCCCCTGTACAACTGGAATTTCCACCGCGCCACGGACTACGCATGGTGGGTCAGCCGGATGTGGTACAGCTTCAAGCTCTACGACGTGGTGCGTATTGACCATTTCCGGGGCTTTGACGAATATTTCTCCATCCCCGCGGACGCAAAAACCGCCAGAGACGGGCATTGGGAGAAGGGTCCCGGCATGGAGCTGTTCAACTCCATCCGCCGTCACTTGGGGAATGTCAGCGTCATCGCCGAGGATCTGGGGCTTATGACCGATGGTGTCCGCGCTTTGGTGCGGGACAGCGGTTATCCCAATATGAAGGTGCTGCAATTTGCCGTTGACCCGGCGGATGTAGGCGGCGCGAACGACTACTGGCCCCACAATTACAATTCCAACTGTGTGGTCTACACCGGCACCCACGACAACGAGACGCTGGCCGGTTGGTACGCGGGCCTCAGCATCGAAGCAAAGACGCAGGTCCGCAACTACCTGAGCGATTACTACACCCCGGATGACCGGATGTACAAGGTTCTCATCAATCTGGCCATGACTGCGGTGGCGAAGGACTGCATCGTCCCCATTCAGGATCATCTGGGACTGGGCAACGAAGCCCGGATGAACCAGCCCGGCACCGTCGGCTTCAACTGGCGCTGGCGCCTGCTGCCGGGGCAGCTCACCGACGCTCTGGCGCAGGAGCTTCTGGCAATGGCAAAGCGCACCGCCCGCGCCAACTGGGACACCCTTCCCAAGAAGAAGGACACCGACGCGGACAAAACGGAAAAATGACAAAAAACCGGCCCAGCTGCTTAGCAGCTGGGCCGGTTTTGGCGACGCGGGTCTATAAGCCGGGTTCTGTCTTGACAGCCATCTATCTAGTCCCGGGGTTGCTCCCGGGATCAAGCCGCCTCCTCGGAACGGTCGGGCAGACCATGTGTTCCTCCACGGCGTTGCTCCGGATAGAGTTTACATCGTAAAACCTGTGTTTCCACAGGCCGGGTGGGCTCTTACCCCACCTTTTCACCCTTACGTTCCGCACCCTGAGGACGCGGAACGCGGTATCTCTCTGTTGCACTTGTCCTGAGATCACTCTCGGCGGGCGTTACCCGTTATCCTTGCCCTGTGGAGCCCGGACTTTCCTCATCCGCTGCCTTTCGGCATGCGTCCGCGGCTGTCCGACCCGGTCGTGAAAACATTGTACCCCATCGGGAACGAATTGTCAAATACCTTGCAAATTCTTTTCGGATATTGCCGTTACACGGAAGCACTCTCCGCTGCCAGCGCCTCGCGGACCTCCTCCGGCACGGTATTCCACTCGCCTTTCCTGTAGAACAGAATGGAAATGACCGTCGCCACCGTCCAGCCGATGGGCCATGCGCACCAGATGCCTGTGGAGGCCAGCGCCGTCCCCGACAGGACGAAGGCCAGCACCACCCGCACGATCAGGTCGGTAAAGGTCGCTGCCATGAACTGGCGCATTTTCCCCGTTCCCCGGAGAATGCCGTCCGCCACCAGCTTGGCGGAGACCACAAAGTAGAAGGGGGACAAAATCCACAGGAACCGCATTCCGCTGCCCAGCGCGGCCTCCGTGGCGTCTTCCATAAAGAAGTTCATCAGCGCCCGGCCGCAGGTGCAGTACAGCGCCACCAGCGGCAGGCAGATCAGCCACACCATTTTCAGCGCCGCCCGGAAGCCTTCCTGAATTCGTGTCAGCTTGCCCGCACCCAGATTCTGGGCGGCATAATTGGAAATGCCGTTGCCGATGGTGGTAAACGAAGTGATGACCAGATTGTTCAGCTTCACCGAAGCGGAATAGCCCGCCATAATGTCCGTGCCGAAGCGGTTGATGACGCTCTGAATCAGGATATTGCCCACGGAGATGAAGCTCTGCTGCAAAACGCTGGGGATTGCAATGACCACGAACCGTCCCAGCAGATCGCCGGAAAACAGCACAGGCTTCCCCTGGCTGGGAAGCTGCTTCAAGCGGCGAATGACCACGGCCACCGCCAGCACGCAGCTGATACCCTGACACAGGAACGTTGCCCACGCCACGCCCGCCATGCCCATCTTGAAGGCCGTAACGAACAGAATATCCACGGCAATGTTGCTCAAGGAAGACGCCGCCAGAAAGATAAAGGGCGTCTTGCTGTCGCCAAGGGCGGAGAAAACGCCCGTGGCAATGTTATAGAAGAATACGAAGGGCAGACCCCAGACGTAAATGTCCAGATACAGCGCCGAGTCGGCGAACACCTCCTCAGGGGTGTTAATCAGCGTCAGCAGACCGTCGCAGCCGAGGATACCCACCAGCATCAGCAGCAGGCACACCAGACCGCTGGACAGCGCGGCGGTGGATACGGCGGTCTTTACGTCGCCGTATTCCCTCGCACCGAAAAGCTGGGACACCAGCACGGAGCACCCGATGTTGCAGCCGAAGGCGAAGGCAATGAAGATCAGGGTGATCTCATAGCTGTTGCCCACGGCGGCGAGGGCGTTCTGGCCGATAAATTTACCCGCGACCCAGCTGTCGGCGATGTTGTAAAGCTGCTGGAACACAATGCTGCCGAACAGGGGCAGGCAGAATTTCCAGAGAACCGTTGACGGATTCCCAACCGTTAGATCCTTATTCATGATGACCTTCCTTCCCGTGGAATCAGACGGCATTGCCATGAGCGGTACACATGCTCAGCATCATCCGCAATTCCACGATAAACCCTATGGAAACTCTGAACAAATCGCCTTCGGCTGAACAGCGGATCTTTTTCCCCAGCTGTGCGGTATTAAAAGCGGGAAATACACAAAGTATTCCTCCACTTTTAATACCTTCATCTGGCGAAAAATCTCACGCTGTCAGCTCTCGTCGATTTATTCAGAGCTTCCCCAATTTCTGATTGACTTCTAACCAAAGGCACATTATAATCCAAATGGAACGATATGTAAAATATATATTTCTTATGGCGTAATATCAAATTGATATGGAGAAAACTATGAATATCAGCTACGAAGCCTATCGCGTTTTCTACTATACCGCCAAAACCCGAAGCTTTACGCAGGCAGCGAACGCGCTGGGAAACAGCCAGCCCAACATCACCCGGATCATCAAGAATCTGGAGCGGGAGCTGGGCTGCACATTGTTTCTTCGGAACAACCGCCATGTGGAGCTGACCGCCGAAGGGGAGACCCTGTACCGCCACGTCAGCGCGGCCTTTGAGCAGCTTCAGGCGGGGGAGGAAGCGCTGCTCCGGGGCGGCGGGCTGGACGGCGGAATATTGCGGATCGCGGCAACGGAAATCGCGCTGCATGTCTTCCTGCTTCCGGTACTGTCCCAATTTCGGGGGCGCTACCCCGGCGTCCACATCAGGCTGTTCAACGGCTCTACCCCCGCCGCCATCGACGAGCTGAAAAACGGCCTTGCAGACCTTGCCTTCGTCACGTCGCCCATCGACATGACGGACAAGCTGCGAAGCACGCCCCTGACCGATGTGCAGGAGATTGCCGTATGCGGCAGCGCTTACCGCAGTTTGACGGGTTCCCCGGTCACGCTGGAAGCGCTGGCGGAGTACCCCATGATCTCTTTGGGGGCGGATGGCAGCGCCTACCGGCTCTACCGGCAGTTTTTCGCGGAGAATCACGTCCCCTTCGAGCCGGACATCGAAGCGGCCACGGCAGATCAGATTCTCCCCATGGTGAAAGCAAATCTGGGGATCGGCTTTGCTCCGGCGTCCTTCCCGTCGGAGGAGGACTGGGGGCATTCCATATTCCGGATCGACCTGACGGAAAATATCCCGCTGCGAAAGGTCTGCATGGTGGAATCCACCCAGCACCCCGCCGCCGCAGCCGCGCGGGAACTGAAAAGCATTTGTCTGGCGCAGATGAGGACAGTCAACTCCCTAACGTGCGGACTACGCAGGTGATATCAGGCTTTCAGTTTGTCCTCTCCCACCCGGGAAGCATGGCCACGCTAAATTTCATCAATGCTACACTGGTCAAGCATGGGATGTACACGATATTGGGGACAGCCGCGGCCATTTGTCCGATTTCTAATTACCGTTTCCCACTTATATCCACATATGCTGCAACGCCACCACACTTTTCTCCCACTTTTCGGAAGAAACTGCTCCGGTCGCAGCTCGCCATTTTTCTCGTAATCCCACTCTTTCGCAATTTCAGGATAAAGTGTCTTTAAATCATTTTTCCCTATTTGGGGAACGCGTCCACTACAGCAGGGACAACCACTCCCTTTGCTCCGGTTATTGGGGGACGCTTCCCATTCATACCCGCACTTCGGGCATTCCCACCAGACATTAGCAAATCGCTTCTCTGTGATGTCGGCTGGTGTCAAGCTTCCGTTTTTGGTCGGATGCCACTCCGCCGCCAACGCTGGATTCTTTTCCAGCAAGGAACCACGTTCGGCAACTCTACGTTTTGTAAAGGTTTCTCCCTTTTTTTGCTTTGCGCATTCGGGGCACCCGCTATTCCTTTTGCCCGCACGATGTATTATTGCGGTCTGCCATTCATGTCCGCATTCTGAGCATCTCCACCAAACTCTGTCATTGGAATTGATACCGAACATCTCCGGCTTTAGATTTCCATTCTTTTCAGTGTTCCATTCCAGGCAAAGATCCGGCCTTTGTTGAGCCAAAGAGTTTGGAATGGGTGTTAAATATTCCCGTATTTCATTAGCATCCCGGTTCAAATCAACAGTAACCGAACTGTGTATTTGGTTTGGATTTTTACGAGTCCACATATTTGAACGCCGATCTATTGAATCCAAAATTGCCTGAATGATTGGCTGTAATTCCTTATTATTCTTTCTCTTCTGTATCTTATATGTACAATCTGCAACGTCCCTCCACTCATGGCCGGTATGTTCTTTGACCCGAATGAGTGTAATCTTATTTTTTCGGCAGATATCATATTTGACTTTTTCCTTGCTGTGTGCTTCCTCTGTATTGTGCCATGTAGCACCGTCGAACTCAACCGCGAACCGGATGGACGGAACATATATATCCAGTTCCATTCCATTGTCAAAAATATCCCGAAACCGGTTTACAGTATCGGGATATAGTTTTTTGATATAATAATAAACAGCCTGCTCAGGAAAAGATGTCTGTCTGCGCCGATTACAGATAGGGCACCCTGTTTTGCTCGTTGCCCGATCATGAGGCGTTGCTTGCCATTCATGTCCATATTGGCATAGCCACCAGACTTTTTTGCCGTTTTTCTTTGAGACATCGCAGGGACGCAAAGTGCCGTTTTTTGTTGGGTGCCATTCTTTGGCAATTTCTGGATAGACCGTCGCCAAGTCGTTAATCCCCGGAATCGTAAGATGGCCAGAGCAGACAGGGCATCCTGCATTACGCGATACTTTTTTGTGGACTGTCTGCTGGTAACTGTGACCGTTTTGACATTTCCACCAAATACGTTTGCCTGAGCCGTAGGTCACTTCCTGCGGAAGGACATCATTTTTCTCAAAATCCCATTCCTGCATGAGCGATTCAATATCACTTACATACTGCTTTGCCCCTGTTGACACCACTATCTCTCCTCTCCAAAAGGATGACGATTAAAAACTACGATTATCATAGTACAGAACATAGCAAAACGCAAGAAATCATTTTTACATTAATTACTGTGCATGCTACCCTTTGCCAAATCCTTCACCACCTCGCCGGCCAGAATCAGGCCGGCTACGGAGGGGACAAAGGCTGTGCTGCCCGGAATGTCACGGCGGTCGGTGCAGTGGCGTTTGGTGCCGGGAGGACAGATACAGTGCGCCCGACAGCTGATGGCCATGTCCTCAATAGGGCGAAGAGGCTGCTCCTTGGAATAGACGGCCTTTCATTTCCGGATGTCCCGCTTTTTCAGCTCCCGACGCATGACCCGCGCCGGAGGATCAACCCGGGTCTTGTAGATATCCGCCACCCGGGACGCGGCAAGGCGCTCCATGGCGTCCTTGCCCAGCAGCTCGGTTCTGGAAAATGGATTCAACATCCTGATTCTCCGTTATTCGTAATCGAAGGATTTGAGAAACGCCTTTGCCCGGTCGGTTTCCGGGCTGGCAAAGAAGGCTTTCGGGTCGTCGGACTGCTCCACCACCGTGCCGTTTTCGATGAACAGGATCCGGTCGGCAATGGCGCGGGCGAAGTTCATCTCATGGGTGACAATGACCATGGTGCTGCCCGCCTTTGCCAGAGACAGAACCACATCCAGCACTTCCCGCACCATTTCCGGGTCAAGAGCAGCGGTGATCTCGTCCAGCAGCAGAATTTCCGGGTGCATACACAGCGCCCGGACGATGGCCACCCGCTGCTTCTGTCCGCCGGACAGCTGCCGGGGATAGTCGTCCTTCCGGTCGGCAAGCCCCACCCGTTCCAGCAGCTCCAGCGCTTCTTTTTCCACATCGCTGCGGGGGCGCTTCTGCACCTTCATGGGCGCGAGCAGGATGTTTTCCAGAATGGTCTTGTGGGGGAACAGCTCATAGCTCTGGAAGACCATGCCGATCTTCTGCCGCATCCGGGTGATGGATTTGCTTTCCCGGAGAACCGGCTCCCCGTCCAGCAGGATTTCGCCGCCCTGAATCGGCTCCAGACCGTTCAGGCAGCGAAGCAGGGTGCTTTTTCCACAGCCGGAGGGGCCGATGACCACGACCACCTCGCCCTTGCGGACGTTCAGATCAAAATCTTCAAAAATCATGTGGTCCCCGAAGGCTTTCTTCAGATGCCGCACGCTTAACAGCACATTTTCCACAGTTATGACCACCTTTTCTCCAAGTACCCCGCCAGACGGCTGATGGGCCAGCAAATCAGGAAATACAGCAAGAATACCACCGCGAATACCCCGAAGGCGGCATTGGGAGAGGTGCGCCGGTTGGCCTCGATGATCTGCTGGGCAACCTTCAAAACCTCCACAATGCCGATCATCATGACGAGGCTGGTGGTTTTCACCATCCGGGTGATGAGGTTGATGGACAGCGGGATCAGCCGCCGGACGGTCTGGGGCAGAATCACCAGCGTGTACACCTGAATGGGCTTCATGCCCAGCGCCTGAGCGCTCTCCCACTGAATGACGGGGATGCTTTGCAGCGCGCCCCGCACCAGATCGCCCATTTCCGCCGTACCCCAGAAGCTGAACACGATGATGGCCGCCGCTTCCGCTTCCAGATTCCAGCCGAAGACCCGGGTCGTGCCGAAATACACCACAAACAGCAGCACCATCTGGGGCATAATCCGGACAATTTCCAGATAAATCCGGAAAATGGCTTTCAGAAGCCGACTTTTGGAGGTCATGAGCATTCCCATTGCGATGCCCAGCACGATGCTGATGGCAACGGAGATCAGGCTGATACGCAGCGCTACCCACAATCCGCCCAGCAGCCGCAGGAAATTCGTGCCTTTGAACAGAACGTCAATTCCCAAACTCTGCATAGCGCAGCCTCCTTTCCAGCCAGCTTCCCAGAATGGACACGGGAAGAAGCATGATGAGGTAGAAGATCACGAGCAGGGTCAGGCATTCGATGGTTTTGGCGTACATGCCGATCAAATCTTTCGCGGTGAACATCAGATCCATCAGGCTGATGGTTGAAAACACGCTGGTCTCCTTGAGCAGAAAAATCAGATTCGCGAGCAATCCGGGGACGCTGGATGTCACCGCCTGCGGGAGAATGATGTAGCCGAACACCTGCGCCGGACGCAGACCTAAGCTCTGGGCGCTTTCCGTCTGGATAATGGGAATGTTTTCCAGCCCGCTGCGGAAGGTCTCCGCCATGTACGCGCCGCCCAGCAGTCCCAGTCCCAGCTTGCCGCAGGTCTCCGCCGAAATGCGGACGCCGATTTTCGGCAGCGCAAAGTACAGGAAAAACAGCTGCACCAGCAACGGCGTGTTGCGGAACAGTTCAATGTATCCGCCGACAATCTGCCGCAGCACGGGAATTTTCCAATGCACCGCCACCGCGCAGGCAACGCCCAGCGCCAGTGCCAGCGCCACGCCCTGCCAGCCGATGCGAAGCGTCAGCAGCAGCGCGTCCCAGAACCTTGGCAGATAGGCTTTCATGACCTCAAAATCCATAAGCACCCTCCGGTTTCCGCCTGATACGGAACTTCTTTCCTGTTACTTTCTGTGATCGATCTTCCGCGCCGCCAGATTGCCCATGCCCTGCAGCAGCTGTACGATGGCGACGATGAACACCAGCGTCACCAGCATGACGCCGGTGTCGTAGCGATAGTAGCCGTAGCGGATGGCGATATCGCCCAGTCCGCCGCCGCCAATGACGTCCGCCATGGCGGAGTAGCCCAGCACCGTGCCGAGAACGATGGTGCCACCCACCAGCAGGGAGGTTCTGGCTTCGCCGATGAGCACCTTCCGGACAATGGTGCCGGTTTTCGCGCCCATGCTCAGCGCCGCTTCAATGACCCCGGCGGGAACTTCCTTCAAGGAGGATTCCACCATTCTGCCCACAAGGGGCGCCGCGGCCAGCGTCAGAGGAACGATGGTGGCGGTAGAGCCATAGCTCTTGCCCACAAGCAGCTTGGTCAGGGGCATGACCGCAATCAGCAGGATCAGGAAGGGGACGCTCCGGGTGACATTGATGATGATATCCAGAATCCGGTATACCGCCCGGTTCGGGGTAATGCCGTTTTCGTCCGTCAGCGTCAGGGCAATGCCCAGCGGCAGGCCGATCACATAGCCGAAAAAGGTGGAGACAAGGGTCATGTAGCAGGTATCCCAGATGCCCTGAGCCATCATTTCAATCATCGCTTTATCCAGCATAGCTTTCTTCCTCCTCGTCTTCGATCAGCAGCAGCCGCTTGGCCGCCCGGGACGCGGGATGGGCAAAGATGTCGGCAACGCGGCCTTCCTCCTGCACCAGTCCGCCGTCCAGCACCGCCACCCGGGTGCACACCTGCTGGATCACCCGCATCTCGTGGGTGATGACCACAATGGTGATGCCAAGGGTATCCCGGATGTTTTTCAGCAGCTTCAGAATGGTCTGGGTAGTCTCCGGGTCAAGGGCGCTGGTGGCCTCGTCGCATAATATGACCTCCGGCTCGTTGGCAAGCACCCGGGCAATGGCCACCCGCTGCTTCTGCCCGCCGGAAAGCTGGGCGGGGTAGGCGTTTGCCTTGTCCGCCAGCCCCACTTTTCCCAGCAGCTCCAGAGCCTTTTCCCGCCGCTCTTTTCTGGGGATGCCTCGAATTTCCAGCGGGAAGCAGACGTTTTCCAGCACCGTCTGCTGCTCCAGCAGATTAAAATGCTGGAAGATCATGCCGATCTTCTGCCGGCGCAGGCGAAGCTGCTCTTTGCTCAGCTTCAGCAGACTTTCCCCGTTCAGCAGAACGTCCCCGCTGTCGGGGCGTTCCAGCAGATTCATACATCGCACCAGCGTACTCTTGCCTGCGCCGGACAGGCCGATCACGCCGAAAATTTCCCCCTTGCCGATGGAGAGGGACACACCCTTCAAAGCCTCCACGCTGCCGTTTTTCGCGGTGAAGGTCTTACACAGGTTATGGACTTCCAAGTAGGTTTGTGTCATGTTCTTCAGCTCCCTGTTCTAGATAGCAGAGTAGG
>ERZ827528.1244-NODE-1244-length-26970-cov-12.174289_pt1 | contig 26970 bp, 17 predicted proteins | sample MGYA00519768_ERZ827528 | MGnify/ENA primary metagenome ERZ827528 (study PRJEB31778, sample SAMEA3449343) | human gut metagenome | biome: human gut; feature: human-associated habitat; material: faeces | place: United Kingdom | collected 2010/2012 ...
TCTTCTTAAATAGCTCTAAAACTTTATTTGCATACAAACTTTCCGGAATAAAGAGAGGCGGACGGGCTATTTCACGCAGGTTGAACTCCTTCTGATTGCCCATTGTCAGGATAATATCTTTGACGGACACCACACCGATTATCTCATCTTTCCGTTCGTCCACCAACAGATACTTGCTGTAATGTTCTTCTTCGATAGTCTTCATCACCTTCTCCCGCGTATCGTCAGGATGAAGTATCACAACATCTCTGCGGTGCGTCATCAATTCATTGGCACGTTTGTCCGAGAAGCGGAATACATCGCGTATCATTTCCGTCTCTTCCTTGTCGATCACCCCTTGTTCCGAACTTTGGTGCAGAATCATTTTGATTTCCTCCTGTGTCATGGGGCGTTCTTCGCTTTTCAGTCCGATCAGTTTATTCAGCAGGCGGGTGGAGATACTGAGTAACCATACGAAAGGATAAGAGATTTTTGTCAGCAGAATCATTATCGGGCTGAATAAGATTGCATATCTTTCCGGATTGCTGAGAGCTATGGACTTAGGTACCAGTTCCCCGATGATAAGAGAAAGATAAGTGATCACTGCCACGGTAGTAATCATAGCCAGATTGCGCGCATAGGCTTCCGCTCCCGGAATAAGAGAGAACAGAGGAACAAGGTCGTCGGCAATGGCAACTCCACCATAAGCACCGGACACAATACCGATAAGTGTAATACCGATTTGGATAGTAGATAAAAACTTTTCCGGTTCTTCTAATTGCTTTAATACTCCTCGGGCAGATTTGTTACCTTTGGCTACAAGAGTTTCAAGACGTGCTTTGCTGGAAGATACCAGCGCGATTTCGTACATGGCAAAAATGCCATTCAGTACGAGTAAGAAAAGTATAATAAGAAATTCCATAAATGGATTAAAATGGTTATAGCCTCGAAATTACATGAAATCACGACACTATGCAAATCTATGTAATATATTAATGAAAATTTAATAATCGTGTTGTCTTTTTGGATATTGGAAGTGAGAAAGGGAATACAGAGGCGAAGCCACCTCTGCATTCCCTTTCTTATATAAGATAAAGCGAGAGATACTCCTTATTTTTTATAGCTATCTGCTTTGGCTTTGGCGCGTTCGATACGTTTGGCGGTATCCGGGTGAGAGGAGAACATTCTCTGTACATAAGAAGATTTCGGAGCGTCTTTTGCCAGTTCAGCCAGTTTGGTCAATGCGTTGGCCATGGCATAAGGGTCGATGTTGTTTTTTACACAGAACTCAACACCGTATTCGTCTGCTTCGTTTTCCTGCTTTTGTGAATACTGTGCGCCGGCAAGAGCTTCTGCCATTGCTCCCAGTTCAGAGTCAGTTAGTTTGGCAACTTTGTTGCTGGCTGCACCTGCTGCATTCTTCACTGCCGAGCGAAGATAGGCATTTTTCATCGCGTCTTTAGAGTCAGTGTGTACAACGTGACCGATTTCATGTCCTACTACTGCCATTACTTCTTCGTCAGTCATCACATCCATTAGTCCGGCGCAGATACGTACACTGCCGTCTCCACAGGCAAAAGCATTCACGTCTACAACTTCATAAACACCGAAGTTCAGTTTCAGCCCGTCCATTTCTTTGATGTGGCCGGTCAACTTCTCCAGACGTTTGCCGTATTCAGTGTCAGGTTTTGTCAGTGGATTGTGTGCATCCATCCAGACCATGTATTCCTTACTCATGTTGGCGATGTCCGCGTCTGATAAAGTAACTGCCGATACTACGTCTTTTCCAGCTTGCAGGGCTTTCCCTACATTAAACTTCTTTCCGAATTGTGCCGAAGCTGTCATTCCCATACCCAAAAACAACAGGGCAATCATAGCAATTTGTCTTTTCATTCTCGTTTCAATTAATGTTTCAAACTATGGTTAATATTCAAATGTGATTCCCAGTGTCGGAAGTAATGTTCCGCTTGATTGTTTAATGCGCTTCATCCTGTATCGTTGCGCAGCGGCGGGAGCTTCCGGGTTCTCGATGATGCCGGTACTCATAAGCACATCCTGCTGTTTCAGCTTGCTGACTGTGATGTTCTGCAAATCGAGATAAAATCCCAGCATACAATGTTTCAGATAAAACGTTTTGTCCACGCGTACATCCACCTGCGCAAAAGCGGGGAGATGCTCTTTGTTATATTTCGAGTAATCGTAATATGCTTTTCCCTGTGCATCCCATGCTGATACCAAAGACGACTTGGTTTCGTCATAAGGAGTGTACGGAGCACCGCCGATGCAGCTTACCTTCATGCCGAAACTCCATTGATGCGGAAGATTATACGTTCCCCGCAGATTGAATATATAGCGGTTGTCCCACGCGGAGGCGATGTATTCGCTTTCTTTATCGTTGCGATATTCACTCTTGAACAAGGTAAAGGAAGAAGCCAGATTCAGTTTCTTGGCAATAAGCCACTTCACCAAAATCTCCGCACCGTAGGAGCGCCCTTGTGCAGTGGAAGTAAGTAACTCATTACCGACTACTCCATAATCATTTCCTTTGCAGTTAAGAGGAATCCCGTCCGCTACGGAAAGAGGGATCTTATCATAATCTTTGTAGAATCCTTCTACGGATGCTTCGAAGGTATCTCCCTTTCGCCAACTGATTCCCAGACTTCCTTCACTCACTTTCATGTAACGGAGATTGTATTTATTAGCGAAAGTCCCGTTATTATTTTTAAAGCCGAGAGCCGTGTAGGCAGGGAGTTGATAATACAGTCCCGCATTTCCGCTTGCAAACCAATGATCGGCTAGTTGATAGGAGAGTGACAGGCGGGGAGAAAGCTGGTCGGAAAGGTTCTTCATTGTCGATGAATAATCACTGGCGTCGGCCCGCAGACCTAGAGAGGCAGTGAAGCGGTCGTCCATTGAAGTGTAATTGATCGTTCCGAAAAGTCCCCAGCGCAAGATTCCTAAATACGTGTGATAATCAAAAGTTTGCGGCTGGTTAGTGTACACCCGTTGAAAGGTAGTGTTGGTATATTGGCTGTAATCCAGATTGACGCCGAGATTGATTTTCCAATTACGGAAAGTAGTGCTGTTCTCGAGACGGAGTTTCGTTTCCTGTTCGGTGGAACGGAGGCGGAGCATTAAGTTATCCGGATGGCTTTCATCGTTCCGGCGATATTTCGTATTACGGTTGTTCAGATAGCTATGGCTGACTACTGCCGATTGCACGTGTGCACCTGCATAATGACGATAGACTGCCCCCACAGTAAATGTCTTCTGTTTTATCTTAGGCAGATAACTCAGGATATATTCATTGTCTTCACTGTCAGCTTTCGTATTCAGCCGCATATTATCAATTCCGCCCAGTCCTAATACCGTCAGTTCATTCTGCTCGTTAAACCGGGTTTTCAGTTTGAATTGTGCATCGGTAAAGGTTGGCAGGAAAGGCAAATCGAGCATATCAAACAGGAATTGCAGATAAGACTGGCGCACGGAAACCAAGTAGGAAGTCTTCTTGCCTATATGTCCGTTGGAAGCCAAAGAAACTTCGGAAGCTCCCAGTGTAGCCTTCAATGAATTGCGTTCCATATCTCCGTCGCGCAACTTGAAGTCGAGTACGGAACTAAGTGCATTTCCCTTATCCGCAGGGAAAGCGCCGGTATAGAAATTTACTTCCCGTATCAGGTCGGCGTTGAGGATTCCTACCGGACCGCCGGATGCGCCTTGTGTACTGAAGTGGTTGATGTTGGGGATTTCCACTCCGTCAAGATAGAAGCGGTTTTCGGAAGGCGCCCCGCCTCGCACAATCAGGTCGTTGCGGTATCCTATCGGTGAAAAGGCGACTCCGGGGTAAGATTGCACGATGCGTGAAATATCCCGGTTGGCTCCCGGACTCTTTTCTATTTCCTGTATTCCGATAATGCGCAGGCTGACGGGACTTTCCACATCGCGCCGGAAAGGGGAGGCGGTGATTGTCACTCCTTCGAGTTCGGTCAGGTTCTCCTCCATTTCTATCGGGATGTTCAGGTTTTTGGTAGATAAGATGTATTCGGAGGTCGTAACGTTCTTGTATCCGATTGCCGATGCTTGCAGGCGGTAAATGCCCGGCGGCACTTGTTCAATGGTGAAACGCCCTTCAACATTGGTGACACTGCCCTTATTCAGCCCGATAATCATCACATTGATAAATTCCAATGGCTGACGACTATTCTTGTCAATCACCGTTCCCTTTATCTGATGCATAGGTTGTGCTTGCAACAGAAGGAGCATAGTATTGAAAAACAGTAGAAGTGTCAACAATCTTTTCATGCGGTTGCAGTTTAGTGCTGCGAAAGTACGAAAAAAGTATTAAAGAATGATATATTCAGTGAATAAAAAAAGAATATGTTCTATATTTGTGGGAAATATAAAAACGGATTCCTTATGAAGACTGTAAAACTGATTACTTGCAATGACGCGATGAAGGCACATATCCTTCAGGGAGCGTTGGAGAACGAAGGGATTGAATCTATTCTGCACAATGAAAACTTCTCTACCTTATATAAGAGTTGTGTGAGCAGCATAGCGGGAGTGGACATTCTGGTGGCGGATGATGATTATGAGAAAGCCGTTCAGGTGTTGAGAGATAACCAGAGTTGGCCGGAAGAATTGACGCTTTGCCCTTATTGCGGGTCGTCGGATATTAAGTTCAGGTTAAAAAAAGGACAGAGGCTGCGTGCTGTCGGTGCGGCAATACTTTCCATGTTGGCGGCAGCCCCTCCGGGAGATAATCATTGGGAATATACCTGCGGACAGTGCCAACGGACTTTTGAGGTGCCTGTTGCCAAGTTCCCTTCTTCAGAGGAAAAGGAGGAAGAATAATTTAATCTAACTATATACGTATAATGAAAAAGAGAAATCTTCTGTTAGCTGCTTTATTATTGATATTGGTGGCCCCCTCTTTTGCTGCCAAAGTAGATACTTTATTAGTTAATAGCCCTTCCATGAATAAGGATGTACAGGTGGTGGTCGTTACGCCGGACGCTGCGTTGGGCAAGAAAGCGGTGGCTTGTCCCGTCATTTATCTGTTGCACGGTTATGGTGGAAATGCTAAAACATGGATCGGGGTGAAACCGGATCTTCCGCAGATTGCGGATGAAAAAGGAATCATCTTTGTTTGTCCGGACGGAAAGAATAGCTGGTACTGGGACAGTCCGAAAGATCCGTCTTACCGTTACGAAACTTTTGTTTCATCGGAACTGGTGAAGTATATTGACGGACATTATAAGACGATTGCTGACAGGAAAGGACGTGCCATAACAGGATTGAGCATGGGAGGACATGGGGCTATGTGGAACGCTATCCGTCATAAAGATACGTTTGGTGCCGGTGGAAGTACCAGTGGCGGGGTAGATATCCGTCCGTTCCCGTTGAACTGGGATATGTCGAAACAGTTGGGCGAATTTGCATACAATAAAAAGGTATGGGATGAACATACGGTTATCAATCAGATTGACAAGATAGAAAACGGGGATTTGGCTATCATTATCGACTGTGGTGAAGCGGATTTCTTTCTGAATGTGAACAAGGATTTGCATAACCGTCTGTTGGCCCGGAAGATTAACCATGACTTTATCACTCGTCCCGGCGGACATAACGGGAAGTATTGGAATAACTCCATTGACTATCAGATTCTGTTCTTTGATAAGTTTTTCAAGAAATAAAAGGGCTAATGCTTGACTTTAGCTTTTGGATGTCGTATCTTTGGATACATAATCATAAAATAGATTGAGGTTAAACTACGATAAAAGGAGAAAGCATTGGCTTTCTCCTTTTTTTATTGTATGCCGGATGTGTGAGAACTTGACCCCGGCTCATAACGGGCGTAAGCTCGGGGATGAAAGCACTTTAGCTGACGGACTACGACAAATTACACGCTCTGTCAGGTTGGAACAGACGCTCTGTTTACCGGAAACAGACGCTCTGTTAAGTAGATTTAGAGCGTGCGTTTTGAAAAAGCGGAGTAATGCCGCTTTCTCTGTTAATGATGCATAAATCTGCTCTTGACAAAAGAATGCCGAAATTGTAGTCTGGCTATTATTTGATTCTTAATCCGCTTCCTCCTATGAACAACCGGCTCGAAGGACTATTCACACTTTTCTCTATCTTGATTCGTGTGCTTGGAGTTTCTTCTTCCTCTTCTTTAGGCGGATAAGTTCCGTTCAATACTCCGAGGGCAACACTCAACAAAGTTTCCTTTTCATCACCGAAAGGCAGGAAAGTTAAGTAATCTGTTGAAGCATTGACTGAGTATGTCGGTTTGAATCCGGGGTAAGTATCATGCTCGGAGTCATAGATAGTAGCTACAACCGGATTGACGGACCATTGGAATTCTTCGTTGATGAATTGTTCCGTGGCTACATTTTGTCCTTTTGTTGAACTGCCGATAGCTATTAATTTTTGAATCTTTCCGTTCAGGCAGTGCATTAGCATTTCCGGTGCTCCTGCTGTTTCTCCGCCAATCAGGACGATAAGGGTTGTTAAGTCCAGGTTCTTGCCGCCGGAGGTATTTAAAAGTTTGGAGTCAAATGTCAGGGTCACATCTTTATCCGTGTTCTTGTCATTATATTCCAGAAATCCCATTGTCTGGTCAAGATAATAAGAAGACACAAGCATCGTACTCAACAACTGTACGCAATCAATGCTTCCTCCTTTGTTGTATCGCAGGTCGAGTATTACCTCGTGAATATTCTTCTGAGCAAGCTCATCCGACCATTCGCGTAATTCGGCGTTGTATTTTTCCGGACTCTCTTTGGTGCCTGCCGTAAAACTGTTGTACATCAGATAGCCGACTTCACTTCCATCGGTCAGTGTCAGTGTTTTCTTACAGTGAACCGGATTGTCTACCAATGGTACGGCTGCACCAATCTTTACCGGATCACCTACCGGAACAACCCGGTAAATTTCTTCTTCTTCACCTTCTACCGGTGGCTCTGTGGGCGGAACTAATTGATATTTTCCTAAAGTAACTTCCAAGGGTTCCGTACCTTGCAGTAGTTGGCTTTCATATTTCTTGCTGATATAGGAGGTGTCTACTTTCACAATCCAGTCGCCCCGTTTCAGTACGGCCGCGGCCGGAGAACCGGGAATGACATAAGTAATCAGTGCGTTGTAAGCAGTGTCAATGTCCGGGTTGCGAACCAATGAATAGTCGAATCCATAGCTTGGCAGCGGAGTCTCCATGACAGAATCGACGAACGAATAACTGTCGTTCTTCGACTTTACTTTTGACAAGAACTGGGCAGGTTCCAGAAACAGATTCGCATCATCGTAGGAAGGTAGGTCTTGATACCACAGATAGTTCTGTTGCATGATATCGTACATCCATGTGTCCAATGCAGTCATGTGGGCATACTCCGGCCAGCGGTCGACACCGCAGGAGAAAAAGCCGCTGATAGATACGATAACCAGGGCAGGTATAAGGATTATCTTTCTTAATTTTGTCATTATAAAAAGCTTTTCACTGTGCAAATGTAGGAAATACTTTGCTTATCTACCACATTTATGGTATAAAAATGCCTTCAATGTGTGATTGGTTGTTAGCGGATATGGCCTTATCTTTGCCATATCAAAGTTATCAATAGGTATTAATAGGATTTTTGGATGGATATAGCTGCATTATTATCGGGAGGTGTCGACAGTTCGGTGGTCGTACATCTCCTTTGTGAGCAAGGATACAAGCCGACTCTTTTTTATATTAAGATCGGCATGGACGGGGCGGAATATATGGATTGTTCGGCAGAGGAAGATATTGAATTGTCTACCGCTACTGCCCGTAAATACGGTCTGTCTTTGGAGGTGGTGGATTTACATCGCGAGTATTGGGACAATGTGGCGGCCTATGCCATTGATAAGATTAAGAAGGGGCTGACACCCAATCCGGATGTGATGTGCAACAAACTTATTAAGTTTGGCTGCTTTGAACAGCGTATCGGAAAAGACTTTGATTATACGGCTACCGGACATTACGCCACTACCTTGCAACGTAACGGTAAGACGTGGCTCGGGACAGCGAAAGATCCTGTAAAGGACCAGACGGACTTCCTTGCACAAATAGATTATCTGCAAGTTTCCAAGCTGATGTTTCCCATTGGCGGACTGATGAAGCATGAAGTGCGTGAGATAGCGTTGAATGCAGACTTACCGAGTGCCCGGAGAAAAGACAGTCAGGGCATTTGCTTTCTCGGAAAGATAAACTACAATGATTTTGTCCGCCGCTTTTTGGGAGAAAAGGAAGGGATGATTATCGAACTGGAGACTGGTAAGAAACTAGGTACGCATCGGGGTTATTGGTTTCATACGATCGGTCAGCGCAAGGGGCTCGGATTAAGTGGTGGTCCTTGGTTTGTGATAAAGAAAGATATTCAGGAGAATATTATCTATGTGTCCCGTGGTTACGGTGTGAAAACACAATACGGCAATGAACTTCGCATCAACGATTTCCATTTTATTACGGATAATCCGTGGCAGTCAGCAGGAAAGGAGATAGACATCACTTTCAAGATTCGCCATACTCCCGAATTTACGAAAGGGAAACTTGTGCAGGAAGGAGAGAGGCAGTTTCGTATCTTGTCTTCTGAAAACTTACAGGGCATTGCCCCCGGACAGTTCGGAGTTGTTTATGATGAGGCTGCGCAGGTTTGTGTGGGGAGTGGGGAAATCGGATGAAGAGCTTCTTGCGGGGATTGACGCCGTGAAGTAGATTGTTTTTAGATATAATATTCCGCCAAATCCACAATCCCTGCCCGCATCGCATATTTAGTCGCTTCGTGCACATTATTCACTCCCAGTTTCCGGAAGATATTTTTGCGGTGGCTGTTAATAGTATGGAAGCTTAGATTTTTTTCCGCTGCAATCTCTTTCGTTGTTTTCCCCAGTGCAATTTCTTTCAGGATATTCTTTTCCGTTTGCGTCAGCAAATGGTCTTCTGTCATTGTGCCGGCTACAGGAGAAGCAGCGCCTGAAAGCAGCAGGTTGCTGACATGATTGCAGATATACCGTTGTTTACGGCCGGCACATTGGATAGCAGTCATGATTTCCTCTTTTGAATTATCTTTCATCACTACCCCGAAAGCCATACTGCTGAACAATACCTGGCGGAGAAAATTAATACTTAACTCATCCGAGAACAGAATCCAGTCGACCTCTTTGAATCTTTCCTGCAAGACAATCAGCTCATCCGCCCCGGCAAAATCGAATAGCGTATAATCCAGCACTACCACCGCTTGCGGATACAACCGGAGCTGCTGAATCAGTTCTGCCTTGTTGTCAGCTTCTAAGAGGGTGGCAACATCTTTCTGCTTGCTTAGCAGAAACATCATCCCCGCTTTACTGATGTCCTGATTGTCTGCGATGATATATTCTCTCATAGGAAATTAATGAATTAAAAAAACTCCGCTACAAATGTACGCATTTTGCGCGATTTGTAGCGGAGTTGTTCCAAGATTCTTGTATCCCGATTACCAGGAACGTCCTTTGAAGATGTTGGACTGGTCGAGCGGAATGATATTTCCGTTCAGTGTCAGGTTATTGTTGCTGAAGTTAGGGCTGATTGTAACTGAAGCGTTGTTGTCTCCGTTGCTCATGGTGATAAATACTTGAGCGGAGATACCGATACCTTGAACGCTGAATGAGCAGTTCACATTACCTTTCTTGTCGACATTCATCTTCATGTCCGAAGAATTACCGTCTACTGTGACACCACCGATTCCGTTAGGGCCGGGATAAGGAGTGTTGAAAGCAGTCTGTACTGTGGCTCTGTTGCCGTTCATCAGAACGAAGTTAGTGTTTGAAGTAACAAAAGCGCTCATGCCATTGCGGAATATTACCTGATTGGCTTCCAGAACGAACTGTTTATTCTTCAAAGCCTGTACGGCTTGTTGATAAGCTGCCATGTCCTGCACCTGTTCTTCGGCACGGAGTTTAGCTCTTTCCGCATCTCTTTGAGCTTTTCTTTCTGCGCGGCGTGCTGCTGCGTTACTTTCCTGTGCATACATCATCGTGCTTGCACTTACTAATACTAATGCTAATAATGCAATAAACTTTTTCATAACTTTTTTTTGTTTAGGTTTAATACGTTGTCCGTTTATTGCAAAAACAAAGTCTGTGCCAGATTGTTCACGAGCGTCGCGCAATTTTATATCCGATCGCTGCGACGGCAATACTCATTAAAGGGCTGATAATGTTGAAAAAACAATAGGGAAGATATACCAATGTGGGGACGCTTAGTATTGTAGCCTGCGTCATCCCGCAGGTATTCCAGGGGATCAGCACGGATGTAACGGTTACTGAATCCTCGGTCGTCCGGCTCAGCAAACAACTTTCGTAACCTTTTTTAGCATAAATGTCGCGGAACATATTTCCGGTCAGAATGATACTGATGTATTGGTCGGCAGTTGCCAGATTGAGGAACAACCCGGAACAAACCGTAGCTCCCACCACGCTGACTGTTTTCTTCATAAAACGGACAAAGATAGAAGTGATACTTCCCAACATACCGCTGGCTGTCATCGCTCCGCCAAAGCACATGGCACATAAGATCAGCCAAATCGTATTCATCATGCCGGACATGCCACGTGTAGCGATTAAATCTGTCAAAACGGCATTATCTGTATGCAGACTTGTACTTCCGTAGAAGGTCATCATCAGTCCTTTGAACAGCGAATCGAAGCCGGAGGCAGCCATTCCCGAAATCTCCTGTAATAAATCCGGTTGAAATATCAGGGCAAAGATGCCTGCCAGCAATGTTGACAGGAACAGCGTAATGATAGAAGGTACCTTACGTGCAATCAATATTCCCGTGGCGACCGGAACAATCAGAAGCCATGGTGTGATATGGAACTTCTCATTCAGTGCGGCGGCCACCTCCGTGATATGTTGCGTATTGTTGGCATCATGTGAGAATCCCGCTACGGTGAAAATAATCAGGGTAATGACAAGAGAAGGAATCGTGGTTATCATCATGTAGCGGATATGGCGGAAGAGGGGAGTGTCTGTGACGGAGGCTGCCAATATGGTAGTTTCCGACAATGGAGATACCTTGTCGCCAAAATAGGCACCGGAGATAATCGCTCCTGCAATCCAACCTTCTTCAAATCCCTGCGCCTTACCGATCCCCATTAATGCGATACCGATAGTGGCAATTGTAGTCCACGAACTTCCGGTCATGACTGAAATCAGTACGCAGATAATGCAGGTGGATGCAAGAAAGAAACTTGGGTGGATAATCTGCATTCCATAATAAATCAGCGTAGGCACTACACCGCTAATCATCCAGATACCGCTGAGCGCACCAATAATCAGCAGGATAATGATAGCAGTTGTCACTCCGGCTACGTTGTTTGTAATAGCCAGCTCGTAGTCTTTCCATGGAATTTTGTAGAATGCCATGCCGATAAGGATACAGACTGCGGTGGTAGTAAGCAGTGACACTTGGCTGCCGCCACTCAGTGCGTCGCTGCCGAAAGTATGGATAGTAGCGAATAATAATAGAACAAGTACAATAATCGGTATCAGTGATACGAGTGGGGAAGGAGCTTTTTTCATGCTAAATTCTCTAATCCTTTTTTTGTTGTTTAGCTGATATTTATTTTTGGCTGCAAAGATACAACAAAAAGGTGGAAATCTTTTGCATTATGGGAGCGGGCAATAAAAATTATTATAAGTTTATATTTTCTTGGAATATAGAAAGAGCTAACCTTTAGTTGAGCATGGTTTTACGTTTCAGCCACCAATAGCGGATGAAAAGTATTCCTGTCAGAATCAGCGCAATGGACAATCCGGTGTAGAAGACAGAGATAAAACTTTCGGGTAGCAAATGGAAGCTTCGGATCGTAATTCCGAGAGAAATCATGAATATCATGATTATCCAGCTTTTTACATCGAAGAAAGAGAAAGGACAGTTGCGGGTTTCTTTCTTCTGTTCAATCCGGCGGGTATGCTTGTAGTAGAGTCTTTTAAAAATCAGTACGAAGAATAACAGGAAAACGATAGTGGCTTCCCCTATCTTAAACATCCAGTCGTGTGAGTTGTTCATCCAGGTGACGATTCCTATCCGCAGGATGTTTCCGCCCGCAATAATCCAGACGGTGCCGGCTATGATTAGTAAGATTTGTCTGTTAACTCCGTACTTCATAGTTTACTGATTTTTTGTATTAAACGGTTTTACCATCCATTTTGTTGACTCACTTCTTAAAGAAAATCGTAATTAATAGAGAAATACCGGTTAAAAGGACTCCGATACCGATAACGCCGTGCCAGCCATACAGTTGCCAGAAACTTCCGGCAAGGAATGTTCCCATGGAGCCACCGATGAAGTAGGTAGTCATGAAAATTGTATTGATACGGTTCGAAGCGCGGGGATTCAGTTCGAAGATACTCGTCTGGTTACTGAGTTGGATGCATTGCATCCCTATATCAATCATGATAATGCCGGCGATGATTCCGGCGTAAGTGTTTTCTCCGACGAAGAACAATAACCAGGACAAAAGAATCAATCCGCAGCCGATGAAGTTGAAGCGGCGAACGCCTACCCGTTTTACATATCTTCCCACAAAAGAAGCTGTTAATGCTCCGGCTACTCCGCAAAGTCCCAGCATACCAATCACGTCGCTATTGGCGAAGAATGGAGCTTGTCCCATTTTGAAAGCGAGGCAGGACCACATGGCGAGGAGCGAACCGAAGTTCAGGGCGGCCCGGATAGAGTAGATGCGTAGTTGCGGAAACTCTTTCACCAAAGCCAGCAGGGATTTCATCAGGTCGCTGTACTTTCCCCGGAAGTTGGTCTGAATGTTGGGAAGAACTTTCAGTACGACAACCGCACAGACAAACATCATACCTGCGGCAATATAATACATCTCCCGCCACCCGAACAGTTCACCGACGAATCCGCTGACGACGCGTGAAGCCAGGATGCCGGTCAGTAATCCCGATAAGACGATTCCTACATTTCTGCCTTTATGCTCCGGACGTGAAAACTGGGCGGCCATGGGAATGAATATCTGTGGAATCATAGAACAGGCCCCCGTAAGGAATGAGGCAACAAGTATCACATGGATATTATGCGCCAGGGCAATCGTCAATAGTGAGAATATAAGGACGAGGAAGTTGGCAAGGATAATCTTCTTGCGTTGGTATAAATCACCCAAGGGAGTGATAAACAATAGTCCGGCCGCATAACCTATCTGCGTGACCATGGCAATCAGGTTAGTTCGGAACTCTGATATGCCAAGTTCATGGCGTATCATATTTAGCAGAGGTTGGACGTAATAGATATTGGCTACCGAAATACCCGCCACAATAGCAAGTGTCCAGAGGATAGACGCCGGTAGTCCTCCGTTTTCTTTTAATGGCTGTTTCATGCCGCAAAGATAATAAATAAGCTGTTTATTCGACGAAGAAAGTAGTAGAAACTGTATTGCCCTCATCGTCTACTGCTGTCAGTGAATGTTTACCGGGAGTAGGTTGCAGGGAAATCTTGTGGAAGTCCTGCGTTTGCGTCTGATAAGTTTCATCGAGGTGCCAGAAGATCGTTGCGTCAGGATTGCTATGAGCCAGTTCCACCGTTATAAAACCTTTACTGCCATCCATTTGTCGGGGCAGTTTGATACGGGCGTTCATCGGAGGATAAATAAATTGCATTGCTTGGAAGGTGTCTTCCCCACAGCCGGGTTTGAAAGGCGGAAGCGACTTGTATTCCGGGTGATGTTGTTTGTAATACCATTCCCATACGGGTGGCAGGACAAACCAGGATTTCTGAATAGTAGGCTCTGTATTTGCACAGTTTTCATAAATACGCCGGCTTTCATCGGCGGATAGTGTGACAAGGTGATGATAAGGGCAAGCTTCTGTCCGCAGTCCGGCGGGCAGAACTAGCAATGTATCTATATCTTCACAAAATCTTCCTTTCAAGTGGCCGGACTGGTGGCATACTTCTGCATCAATGAAAACTCCTGTCGGGCGTTCGAACCATGACGATGAAGGGAGATAATTGAATATGTCGAATAACACGGGACCTGCTGTTTGTGCGCCGACTAATCCGGGCTTTCCCTCTCCGGTTGCATTTCCTACCCATACGCCGACTGCATAACGTGGAGTTACACCCACTGCCCAGGCGTCACGGAATCCATAGCTTGTTCCGGTTTTCCATGCAACCGGCTGCATGGAAGGGATAGCTTTCCAGTCAATTTCTTCGGGGCGGTTGACTTCTTTCAAAGCGTTGAATGTCTGCCACACGGCACCTTTATCCCAGATACTTTTATGCTGTACGGCCCTGTTTTTAGTATCTTCTTCTACTATCATTCTCGCTTCCGCTTCTTTGGAGGAAACGGGAGTTTCTGAATCCGAATGTCCGGTGACAAGGCTTCGCCCCATTTGCGCATAGGCGTTCGTCACGTCCCATAACGTAGCTTCCGCTCCTCCTAAAATCAATGATAACCCATAATGGGAGGATGGGCGACTGATCGTTTTGAATCCTATTTGTTGCAGGAAGTTGTGGAACTTGGGTACTCCGTATCTTTGCAGCATGGTTACTGCCGGGATATTCAATGAGCGTGCCAATGCTTCTGAAGCGGGTACGGCTCCTTCATATTGCATACTGAAGTTCTGTGGAGTATACCCGTTGATGTTGACAGGCACATCCGGCAATAGCATATCGGGCAACATACTTCCTTCCTGCAACATGGCATAATATAAGAAAGGTTTCAATATACTGCCAGTGCTTCTGGGAGCCTGGATCACATCTACCTGATTTCCTCCTTGTTTCCGGTCGAAATGTACATTCCCGCAGTAAGCCACTACTTGACTGGAAGGAATGTCAATCACAAGAATAGCCAGGTTGCGAATATCACTCCGATTGAATTCATTGCTCCAGCGTTCGGCCAAATCCTCTATATGAGTCTGCATTCCTTTGTCGATAGTCGTGCGGGAATACCGGCCGCTTCTTTCCTGATAGAATCGGCTGACCAGATGCGGCGCTATTTGAGGTAAGGGATGAGGTTCGTCAGGCAGCGGTTCGCTGACAGCCAGTTCATAGGTCGATGAGTCGATAATCTCTTTATCAAGAAGCTGTTTCAGGAGACGGTTTCGTTTGGCAAGTAGTGTTTTTCGTCCTTTCGACAAATGAATGATGGCGGGGGCATTGGGCAGGACGGCGAGCATGGCGGATTCTGCCCATGATAAATCCTCGGCAGAGTGACCGAAATAACGCCAGGATGCTGCATCCAATCCTACTACATTTCCTCCGAAAGGTGCGTGTGATACATACATCGACAGGATTTCTTCTTTTGAAGCACGAAATTCCAACCGGGTGGCAAGAATCATTTCAATCACTTTCTCTCCGAAAGTTCGTGACTCATTGCGGGCCAGGCGGATCGTCTGCATTGTGAGGGTACTGCCTCCGCTGACGATACGTTTGTTTTTTAGATTCTGATAAGTAGCTCTCCCTATGGATAACGGGTCTACTCCCCAATGATAATAGAAATTCTTGTCTTCGAAAGTAATGAGGCATTGCCTGATTTTCTCGGGTGTCGTCTTTCGTGGAGGAAATCTCCATTGACCGTCGGAAGCGATACGTGCTCCTAATAACTCTCCATTTCTGTCTGTCACAACGGTAGAGTAGGGAACATGAAACAGTTGCCGGGGAAGACAAAAGATATATCCTATCACTAAAAGAGTAATAATGCCGAGCAATACTCTTTTAGTGACGGATAAATGTTTGAAGAAATTCAATATCTTGTCTCCCATGAACCGAGTTTGTTCCATGCACAGAATCTACATTAGCGGCTGACTGTGGTTCTTCCCGCTTTGCTTCGTGCCTGTACATTGACGTCATACATCGCTTCACACTGAACAGCCGGAAGGATAAAGTTACCCGCATAGGTAGCTTGCAGCCTGATTGTAAATATCTTCGTTTCGCCCCGGCGCAGATTGAAATAAGTCAATACACGATCGTCGCGGATATCCTGATAAGTATATTGGCCGCTCACATTACCGGACGAGTCGGTTGTCTCTTGTGGCTCTGCTTCGGGAACCGTCATTCTCTCGTTATACACTTCCCAGCCGGACGGGATGATGTGAGTCAATGCCAAGTTGGTGTAATCGGTGGTCCCGCTTGTGTTGGATATCGAAGCAATAGCCGTGAAGTCCGTTCCCTGCCGGATATCGTTGACAGACATCGGTTTACCATCCATACTTGCATACCTGATATCCATACGAAGATTGTCGGAAATAGCCGGCAACGTATCATTCAACAACTGTGTACGTGTAATAAGGTCTACGCTTAGTGCTCCCTTGCCTTGATTCTTTACGGCAACCGTTCCTGATTTGGGAGAAGTGGAAATCTCTTTCTCGAAGACGGCTTTGGCCGATTTTACGGCAGGCTGTTGTTTGCCGTTCCATGTCCAGGTGAAGTCTAACGAGCCGGACAACTTCTCCGCCAGACGTCCCATTGCCATAAGGGCGAAAGCGGTGGACTGTGTACTGAACCAGTTCTCTTGTGACAGATTCTTTGAAACGACTTTCGCTTGCTGTAAAGCATCCCGTTCCCGGTTCATCAGAAGTAATGTTTCCAAGATCATCGCTTCATCCCGGTCGGACGAACCGTAAATCTGATTCATGGAAGAGTAGGGGATGACTGTTGTCTCTGCATTGTACACTAGTTCTTCGGCAGGCTTCATCTTGCCCGTCAGTGCGTAGGCAGCTGCCAGTCTCCATTTAGCTTGGATAGATAATCCCGGTTGTTCTTTCATCCGGTTCATGGCGCCATATTCTGGTGCACCGGCCAGAGCCAGGGTATAGAGGCGGAAAGCCTGTTGCAGTTCTGACTGCCATTGTTGCCAGTTGTTTGCCTCTTGAGGCATACGCCAATTTTGTGCGGCAGCACGTTGGAAGCGTTTCCACTTGTTCAATACATTTGCATGGACGGCATAGCCTTTCTCCTGCGCCAGTGTTAAGAACATTCCTGTGTAAGAACTGATCCATTCGTCAGCAACGGCATTTCCCGGCCAGTAGACAAATCCTCCGTTGGGGAGTTGGCGGGCGTAAATCTGACGGATCGCTTCTTGTACATTTGCTTTTATCTTCTCTGCCTCCCGGGTATCTATTGTTTTGAATTGAGCGATAAACAGGAGTGGCAGTGCTTTTGAAGTCAACTGTTCCGTGCAGTGGTGTTGATAGTTATATAAGAAGTCGAACCGACGGCTGATGTCTACTGATGGAATGCGCGATACTTCCAGTTTTATCTGGTTGTTTGCAGACAAACTTCCTAACTGATAGGATAATTCTTTGTTCTGTCCCGTTTCTATCCATTCGCTGCTGCGTAATGTAACTATCGGATTCGGATTCCGTACTTCTATTTCAATGGTTTCTTTGGTTTGTTGTCCGCCACCGCTTGCCGTCAGTTTGATGGTTGCCTTTCCGGTTTTGTTGCCGGTCTTTAAAGTAAAGAACACAAGTTGGTCGCCGGGCCGGTTGAAGGTGAGCGACTGTTGATGGGAACCTTCTATCTGAACTCCACCACCGGACGCCTGAAGCGATACGGTCACATTCTTCACTTGTTTTTCCATAGCGAAGACATTGACCGGAACAGTGATTTCTTCCTGAATACTAAGTACGCGCGGCAAAGTGGAGAGTAACATTAATGGTGTCCGTACAAATGCAGTCTTTTCTGCATTCCCGTAAGCTCCGTCCTGTCCTGCCACTACCATGGCACGTACCGAACCCACATACATCGGGAGTTTCAATGTATGCGTCTGCTGCCTGCCCTTTTCCAAATAGAATGGCCCTATAAACTTCACTACGGGTTTGAACCGGTTCGCTTTTGCGTCGGCCGGTTTGAGCGTTGCATCTCCACCAACGCTGAAAAGTGAACTGTAAGCTCCGGCAGAAGCTCCCAATACATTGTCGTACATATCCCAAGTGCGGATACCGAGTGCCTCGCGTGAATAGAATTCATTCCAGGGATCAGGTGTCTTGAAATTGGTTAGATCCAATAATCCGTCATCAACAATAGCTAATGTGTAAGTCATCGGTTTCCCACTTTTTTCGCTGACTGTGACGTTGAAGTCTGTCTCCGGTCGCAATACTTCCGGCATCTGTATCTGAGGTTGCAGAACAGTCTGGCGGTTGGTGACAAATACCGGAGCAATGCCATACATACGGATCGGTAAATCATTTATTGTCTGTGCATGAGGTTGTAGCAGACTGATGTGCAGATATACGTTCGGAGTCATTTCCGGAGTAATCTCAAATGTATATTTCGTGTCTCCCTCGTTGGTTACCTCTATCCATTCCCGGTGCAATACGGACGAACCGTTTTCTATGGATACCAACGCACGCCCTCCGGCAGCCGCAGGAATAATTGCCGTAGCTGTTTCTCCTATCTCGTAAGAGTCTTTATCCAGCGAGAAAGTAAGCATCTTGATACCGCTGGGATCGGTCTTGTTCGAACGTCCCCGTGATTCCGGCCAGTCTACATAGATGGTTCCTCCGGTGGCGTGGCCACTATCTTTGTCTTTTACATATACGAGATAGCGTCCCCAAGACGGATAATCGACACGGAATTTAAATGTTGTTTTTCCTCCGCTGGTCTGCAATTTACCACTGGCTACGGGGGTAATGGAACTATTGTTGATGTAAGTGCCGAAAGACTCGTCGCTGTTTTCCCACCACCAGCTCCAACTGATGCGGTATATCTTATATTCCAGGTTGGAACGGTTCACCGGCTGTCCTTGCGAATTAACGGTCACGACATCAAAGACGTGGTCTTTATCCGTTTCGATATATTTTCCTTTCGGTTGATTCAGATTGATTCCTACGTAAGATACAAATGGGGAGAACGGAATGCTTTGTGTATAGATGCTGGCGTCTCCTCCCGGTTCGAATACCCGGGTGGTGAAGGTCGCATTCAGCATACCCGGTGCATTTGTTGCTGCCGGAACTTTCAACGTGACTCCTGCTTTTCCTTCCGCATTAAGTATGCCATCGAACACATCCGTTTTAATGGTTGTGAAATCCGTAGCAGGATCGTTGAATATATATTGTCCGTAGTTCTTGAATTGCGTGTTTACTTTGGACAAAGACATTTCCACTTTAGCTTTCAATTTGGAGGCAGTGGCTCCCGTCAGCCACGCAGAAGCGAGCGGAACAGTGACATTTTTGTCTGTTGATTGAAGAATCTTCGGTAGCGTCAGATTGATTTTCAGTCGGTTGGGCTTTATCGTTTCAATACGCAGGCCTTTGTGGAAAGTAGTTCCTCCTACCTTTATATATGCATTCCAAAGACCGGTCGGGTCACCGGCTTGCGTAGGAACATCAAACGTGTAGAATCCGTTCATACCTTGTGTGGAAATCATTTTGGTATAGAACTGCCCTTTCGGATTATAGATTTCGAGTGCTACGGGATGTTTGTCCGGTATCCTCTTTTCCCGGTCTTCCAATATGAAGGAGATGTGTAGTGTATCTCCCGGTCGCCATACACCTCTTTCACCATAGATGAATCCTTTCAGTCCTTTCTGAATCTCTTTTCCTCCTACATCGAACCGGCTGACAGACTGTTCTTCACCGTCTACTACGCGAACATAAGCCTTTTGTTTCTCCGCTTCTGCCACAACGATGAAGGGTGTTCCTTTTGAGCTGATTTCAACAAAACCCTCTCCATTCGTTTCCCCTTTTCCTATGGGTTGCAATTGGAAGTTGTAAACCGTTACCTGTGCTTTTCCTACCGGATTTGTATCCAATATGTTACTTACGGCAATCCATAGTTTATTCAGAGAATTACGTTTCACGATCATTCCCAGATTAGAGGCAAAAACGTTGCAGGCGGCAGCCCGATCCGAATTCATATAATAGGAAGGGTGACAGGGATTATCCCGTTCTTTCCATCGGTATACACTCCAGTCCATTGTTCCGCCGTTATAGTAATAATAGGCTTCGGGCGTATCCCAAACCGCTTCATCCGCTTCGGACAAGGCACTTCCGCTTACTTTCATCAAACCGTCCGGCGTATTATTGTCAGCGAACTTAATCTCCTGATTGTCGACTCCGCCGCATGGATAAGCAGAGTATTCCTGGCGGAAAGAGAGTATCACCCGGTAAATGGCTCCCGGTTCCTGACGAATCAATCCGGCAAGGTCTATCGAATAGTTTTCCCAGTTATGAATATCTTTTGAGGTATCTTTGCCCAGCCATAATGTTTTCTTGTATACCAACCGTCCCGAACGGCGTAATTCATTAGCGGAAGCAAGCGAATTGGTTTGCATAAACATCAGCACATTATTTTCAAAGATACGAATCACGCTTAAGTCCACAGCATACAGGTTTACAGCCCGGAATGGGATAATCAGGCTTTTTGAATCGGGCAGGATAGCGGCGGTTGTCAACATCTCTACCTGCGGTTTCAGATTTATTTCGCTGAATGAGATCGAATGTGAAGTTCCCAACGTTTTGCCCTGACTACTTTTTACTCCTTCATGGATGTTGAGCGTCAATTTGCTTAGCTGGTTTGCTTCGAAGTAGATGAATACCCTGTTTTCTTTGATCTGGAAAACGGAAGAAGAAAGCTCCGGAATCTCAATCAACCCTTTCAGGTCCTGTGTATCGGATAAAGGGGCGGAGAACACAACCTCAATTCCATTTTCCGGTTCGTCGATGCGTGTGGCGGACAGAAAGCGGAAACTATCTTTCGCTGGAATCAGAACCTCTTCACTTTGAGTTTGATCGATACGTGCGGGACTGCCATTGGCGGTGATGGTCAGTTGGTAATCCTCCGTATCTCTTGGAACCTGGTTGATACAGAATTGGTATCGGGTAAGATTATCTGTTGGTATAATTTCTACCGGATAACTTTTGTTATTCCCGTCCTTGGCGGTCAATATCTTTTCCACCTCTTCCTTTTTTACGATGTCGCTGAAACATATTTCCCCCTTGATATTTATTTCATCCGGTTGGGCATCTGTGATAGGTAGTGGTTCTATGGAAAGTGTGAAATTGCGTTCCTGTACTCGGAAGGAGAAGTTGAACTCCTTTAATTTCTTGTCCACTTCGACGAATTTTCCAAGTTGGAACGTACACTCATAAAGTGATCCCGGCTTCAGTGTACCTTCTTCGGGTACAAATTCAATGGTATTATTACTCACCCAATATGCCTTCCCTTTCAGTGAAGGTGAAAAACTAAACGGATTTTCCTTTAACTCATTATTTAAGTCTACCATTGGTTGCTCGTGTGTCAGTTCAATACGTATGGTAGAGTTCTGTGAAATAACTCCTCCCGTATAGGCATTTACATACGGAGCATATTCGGCAGAAGGAATGATGTCTTTTTGCGTGCGTGTGCATGATGAAAAACTCACGATCATCAAAAGTAGAAAGAATAGTCCGGTAGCACTACTGCTACATTTAGTTTTTATTTGTCCCATAGCGAAGAGGTTTTATAATTCAACAAACAAATATACTGTTTTTATGATAGATTCTTCTCAATTCTACTTATTTTTGTGAACTCTAATAAGATAGTTTATGGGAAAGAAGAAAGAATATAAAGAAGCCAATCGGCGATTTCTGAAAAACCTGTCTTTTCAGGAAGGTGTTTTTGCATTGCCGTGTGGCATCTATTATAAAATACTGGAGACCGGTGAAGGTACGGTTTCTCCGGGTGCGCGGAGCATTGTTACCGTGCATTACAAAGGAAGTCTGATTGACGGTCGGGAGTTTGATAATTCTTATGAACGCAGTTGTCCCGATGCTTTACGTCTCAGTGACGTAATAGAAGGCTGGCAGGTGGCACTTCAGAAAATGCACGTTGGGGATAAATGGATAATTTATATCCCTTATACAATGGGATACGGCAATAAATCAGTTGATTCTATTCCTGCTTACTCAACATTGGTGTTTGAGGTAAAACTGTTGGGAGTTGCTTAGAAACAAGAAAGCAACCCTTCAGATTGCTTTCTCTCTCTTGGTAAACAGCCACTTGGAATAAAGTGGACAAACAGGTAAGATAATAATATTAGCTTTTCATTTTTATACTAAATTAAATATTAAAACGCGGAAATACGGATATAAAAGTTCCTTACCAGAACAAATCCGTATCTCCGTGTACCCATGTTTAATAATAATTATTTATGAAGTTTGATGTTTCGGACATCTCCTTCTTTAAAATCAAAATGCTTCAGTTTCATACCTTTCCGGCTACCTACCGTAAGCGACTTCAACGAGAGGGTGCCATTAATCACTTCTATGGTAACATCATCTTCTGTTACTTGAACCGTACCCCATGAATAGCCGTTGCTCCAGAAATAGTTGCCTGGACGGTCTGTTATCTTCATGCTTTTATCAACACCCGAATATTGGAACTCGCTCAAAGCTATGATAGCAGACCAGCTTGCCATGGAGCGAGCGTAATGGTGTCCGCATTCCGATTCACTGAAAGGATTACGTTTTGCACCATCATGACGGCGCCGGATGGCATTGATACAAGTAAGAGCATCTTCTTCCATGCCTTCATAAAGCATTCCAACGGCAGCACAATATTCAAATCCTGTCATGACTTCGGAAAAGTATGGGAATGGAACTTCCAGACGTCCTTTCGGCCAAGAAGCCATAAGTAAACCTGCTTCATCGCCCATTACGTAAGAACGCATATTGTTAAAATGACGGCTGAAGTCTTCCACGAAGTTATATTTCATGATACTCTTCATTGTTGTTTGTATATTCTTCTTGTCACCCAGATAACCTAATCCGCACAAGTGAGCCATATATTGTCCAACAAGCTGGTCGACAAGACAACCTTGTCCTAACTGGAATCCCGGAATCTTAACATCAGGGTCGTTCATGTCAAGAAATTCAAATGTCTTCGGATCTGTAATCTTATGTTCATAGTACTCTCCGTTGAACAGATTTTCGTCCATCCATTCGCTTCCTTTCTCAAACAGTGTACGGCATTTCTTCGCAAAGTTTTTATCTTTCATTGCTATTGACATCTTTTCGGCAGCCTTTAAAGCTCCCATATACCAAAAGCCCATTTGAGGATTAGGTCCAAAGTAGTTTACATCCATGGTATTATGTTGCGAACCTTCCATTACTCCATCCTGATTACCATCCCAGCCTTTTTCTATCCAAGCGTATGAAAGGACTTTCTTCACCTGTTCCCAGTTATTTTTCAGAAAATCATTATCTCCGGAGAGTTGCCATTCGCGATATATTTTCATTATACATCCCATTTGCCCGTCTGCAGCCGGATTGTTCCCTTTGCTTGCTTCAGAAAGTGGGAGAGATGCCCTGAAATTCATCAAACCGTTTTCCTTTGTGGCATAGTTGAACTCTACGTCACGCATGGTTTTTGCCAGTTCCCCGAAAAGATAAGGAGTGGCAGTTTCGTAGTTCCATACATGGGTACAAGAACCTTCACACGAACCGAAACGGTCCATCACACCTTCCCATCCCATCATGTGACCGCTTGGCAAACGAAATACTGTTTGAGAGCGCAATGTAGCTAGATTGAACAAAGCCGCCTCTTTCACCACCTCCGGATAAGAAGTGCCGAGCAGTGCATTAATGAAAGACAATGTCTTATTTTCTAATTCGGGTATTTGTGGGATGATAGTTTCCGCTGCTTTCCAAGCATCAGGATATTGATTGCTATAATAGTTGCCTACTACAACAGAAGACCAAGCTTTCCTGTTCGGGAAACTCCATGTGATATAAAATGTAAATGTTTCAGTACTTTGTGGAGCTATTGTCTTATTTACAGACAATGAAGCCATAGGATCTTCATCTTCCTGCTTACTTCGTTCGGTCAGCATACCATCCGCACTAAAATCATCCCAAAAGTTGAGAATGCTATTGTTCCAGTTATCGGCTTTTGACGAAGTACGGTAAGTCACGCCATTAACTGCCTGAGTGGTAAGCGCAACAGTTCCCCATGCCGAATCATCCTTATCTACACCATCCGAATAAAGGTATATTCCTTTTATATTGTTGCTTTCAACATACTTGTTCTTGTTGTTCTTTGCTCCTGTAGGAATGTAATCACCTTTCCAGTCTGTACGGAATTTACTTCCGTCCTTACCTATAAAGTTGCGTATCGAACCACAGATTGATACATTCATCGGTTGGTCGGTAGTGTTTGTAACTTCATACGAGAGTACGGCCACAGGCAATCCGCTGGCATCGGCATCGCCAGGAATAAACGGGTTAAAACCCTTTACCTTGACTTTTACAGGCAGATTGCTGTCCGATAAAGAAACTTGTCCGAAAGGGTATGCCGCCTCGAATGAAGCTTGTTCAAAACGCGGAAGACCATGATGATTGACAGGACGTCCTTCATAATGTAAATATTCATGCGAATATAAAGGTCCTGCCAGCAATGTGGTAGTCGCTTTCTGGTTTTGCGGTTTGGCATAGATTGCAAAGAAAGGAGCATTGTTCCCTGTGGTTACTGTGCTGTATTTCTTTGCCGGGACATTCATTATTTCCCAGTCGCGTAGTTCTCCACGCCCTCCGAGCGATACTGTACCAGTTCCGATACCTCCTAAAGGTAACGCAATTTGGTAAAGATGTTCCTTGTCATATTTCTTTAATACAGGCCATTGTTGCGGCTTCCATTCTTGAGCCTGGACCGTAATAATACCGGAAAGCAATGCTCCGATTGCAATTAAATAGAGTTTATTCATATCGTAAATATAGTTTTATGTGAGTTCACGATTAGATCAACCGTATCAAAATTCCAATATCCTCTTATTAGAATTTAATGGTAATATTTTTTTATTTCCCAAATGGGTTTGTACGGTAAAGATAACTAATTTAGTGATTATAACAAATTTTGTTACAGTTACCATAGGCTTTTACTTCTACCTTCGCCCTAAACTCCTGTAAATGATCAATAAGGATGGAATGTTGTTATTGTCGGATTCAAATAGATTGGCAATATTTGCATAAACTCATAATTATATGAATAAGGAGGGGGGGCTAAAAGTCGGGGTGGTAGGTGTGCCTATCTGTGCATATATTATGCTTGTGCATTTACCTACCACCTCCCCCTACGGGTACTCCTCCTTCCCGAAGGAGGAGAATAGAGATAGAATCGACTTTCTAGTCACCCTCAGTTGAGATACAGAACTGACTATCAAGTAGCTTATCACCATACTGAAATGAGCTAAATTAAAATTACCGATTCGCCTTATTCATTATTTATCATTCATTATTTATCATTCAATATCACTCTAAATATTCAAAAAGATGGCCCGTATTTCCAAACCCGGATTAGATTATTTCCCGCTCGATGTCAACTTCTTCCAAGACAGGAAGGTACGCCGCATTTCCAACCGTCATCATGCAGCAGGAATTGCCGCACTCACTTCCCTGCTCTGCCTCATCTACAAAGAAAAGGGATTTTATGTCGCATGGAATCAAGATACCTTGTTCGACATTTCGCAGGAAGTGTGTTGCGAGGAGGAGGAGATGCAGGCCATCATCGACGACTGCCTGTCCGTCGGACTGTTCGACACCTATATATATAAGGAGTACGGGATTCTGACTTCGCAAGCCATCCAAGAGCAATACCACAAAATCATTACCGACAGCCGAAGGAAATACAAACTTCCGCTGGAACAGTTTTGGCTCATCAAGGAAGGAGAGGATGGAACGGAAAATAATTCCGCAGAAATAAGAAATAATATAAATTCAAAAGGTACAGAAGTGTATGAAGCGGAAAGCCATATAGTAGGCGCAGAAGTCAACGCAATAAAAACAGGAATCAATATCACAGCTACAGAAGTTACTAAAACAAAGACAGGAATCGGCACGACAGGCACAAATATCCATGCAGCAGGCACAGGAATCAATGTTACAAAAACAGTGACCGACGAAGCAGCTATGAAAATTAATGCTGCAAAAAACCGAGAAATTGCAGCAACAATCCCACAAACAAAACAGGAAACGGATACAGAAATCGAAAGTAAATCGGAAACGGATACTGAGATTAAAAGCAAACCGGAAAGAGAAAGAGAAAGAGAAAGAGACAAAGAAAGGGAAAGACAAAGCAAAACCGAAAATGAATGGGAGAAGGATAGAGAGCAGCCGCCCGTTCCGTCAAACGGCGTTTTTCAGGCTGCGCCTGTTGCTGTCAAAGGTTTGTCTTTAGAAATCTCGTCCGGAAAAAGAGGGGAGGAAAATAAGGAAGAAAGAAGAAATGAAGGAATAGATCAGAAGGGAGAAACTAGATATAACGGAATTCAATACGAAAGAAACCAGCTAGAAGAAGCCAAGCACAACGGAACCCAATACGAAAGAAACCAGCAGGAAGAAGCCAAGCACAACGGAACTCAATACGAAAGAAGTCAGCAGGAAGAAGCCAAGTACAACGGAACTCAATACGAAAGAAACCAGCAGGAAGAAGCCAAGCACAACGGAACTCAGTACGAAAGAAGTCAGCAAGAAGAAGCCCCGAACGAAAGCACTGCTTCCGGAGGATTCTCCGAATCCCTGCTACGCCTCAACATGGACGCCATCGGCATCCGGAACGAACCAACCGTGAAAGCCATCCTCGCCCTCGCCCGACGCAGAAAGCTGGGTGGTCCCTGCGGCACCTTATGGAAAGTCCTCAGCTCCGAATACCGCTCCACCCTGCTCAAAAAGAACGAGCCGGGCGACTACATCCTCTGGGCACTCAACCACTCGGCAGAATTTGAAGACACCTACAACGGCATCCTCAAAAAGCGAGTTAGGGGAAGATGAACATTTTTAAGAGGGAGATGAACATTTTTGAGCACCCACGTCATTTATTTCTCCCGCCAAACGCATCATAAAACAATAATTTATCCTATCTTTGTAGAATAAAGAAAAGCCTCTTCACTATACATGCGAAGAGAAACATCTCTTTACAACATAAAAGAGAAACAACCAAAACAATGAGCAAATTTATCAATCCGTTCACCGACTACGGATTCAAACTAATATTCGGCAGAGAAG
>ERZ827528.1247-NODE-1247-length-26926-cov-8.708422_pt1 | contig 26926 bp, 14 predicted proteins | sample MGYA00519768_ERZ827528 | MGnify/ENA primary metagenome ERZ827528 (study PRJEB31778, sample SAMEA3449343) | human gut metagenome | biome: human gut; feature: human-associated habitat; material: faeces | place: United Kingdom | collected 2010/2012 ...
AGCGCGCGCGTCGCCATGGCGGCGCTCCTCGCCTCCGCCAGAGAGAAGACCAGCGGCCGGAAATTTCGATCCACCAGCAGAAAGACCGCCAGCAGCGCCAGCGCCGCGAGCGTCAGCCGCCTCAGCCGCCGCTGCCTGCGCACCCGCGCGGAATACCGTTTGAGCTGCTTTTCCGTCACGCCCATCCCCTCCCTCTGAACCTATGGCCGATTCGGAAAAGCTATTCTTCCGCAACTTTTGCGGTTTTTGATGCGAAACAGCCGGATGTGTGGTATAATATCGTATCGCCCTGTTTCTTTCCGGGCGCTTTACCCTGTTGGCAAGGAGGAGAATCATGCCCAATCGCGCCGTTCATCCGCGTGCGCGCTCCATTTTCAAGGCGCGCACCAAAAAGCCGAATTTCGTGCTCAGCGTCGCAGCGACCACCATTCGCCTGTCCTTCGTTCTCGCTTTGTGCGTCGCCCTTGCGCTTCTGGGCGCGGTGGTCGGCATCGCCAAAGCGTTTGTCGATACCGCGCCGACGCTCGATCTCGCCGCGCTGGATGCTCAGGATAAAACTTCCTTTATATACGACAGCCAGGGGAACCTCATCACCGATTACAAGGGCACGGAAGACCGCATTATGGTCTCCATCGACGAGATTTTGCTGCCGTATGATTTGATGATCTCGATGAGCTTGCTGACCGGGAAGACCAGTACCATTTTCGTCCCGCTGAGGTAGACGTGCCCCGGAACTTCGCCCAGGTCGAGCTTTTCCTTGCCGAGTTTCTCCTTGGCGAATTTCATCGCGGCCACATGGGTCGAAGGGTCGAACGTATAGGTGCCCGACAACATGTAATTGCCCATTTGGGTACTGAATGCGCCGTCTTTGCCGAACGTGACCGAACCTGCGCCGGGCTTGATGCCCACCGTTTGGTAGACCTTGTCGAGCTGGCTTTTGACGGTACCTTCGAGCGCCGATCCCCCGAGCTGGCTCAGCAGGTCGTTGCCTTCGAATTTCACGCCCGGAGCGGAGTAGTTCCATGTCCCGACCAGCGCATATTGGGTCAGTTTGCCGCCTGTCGCCTTGTCTGCGGCCTCCGTCGCGGCCTTTTTCAGTGCTTCCTGCCAGTCCTGTGCCGACGCGGTGCCGCCTGCGAGCAGCAGTGCCGCGGCGATGGACAAAAGGGTTTTCTTCATTTTTATTTATTCGTATTTACGGTTTACAGTGTTTCGAGTTCCTTGAGCCATACGGCTGCAGAGGCGTCCGAAGGCATACGCCAGTCGCCCCGGGGCGACAGGGCCACCGAACCGACCTTCGGGCCGTCGGGCATTGCCGAGCGCTTGAACTGCTGCGAGAAGAAGCGGCGGAAGAATACCTCCAGCCATTTCCGGATCGTAGCGTGGTCGTAGCTGCCGCGGAATGCCTGTTCGGCCAGGAACAGGATCTTCGCCGGACGATAACCTCCGCGGATGAAATTGTAGAGGAAGAAATCGTGCAGCTCGTAAGGGCCTACCAGGTCTTCGGTCTTCTGGCTGATCCTGCCGTCCTTGTCCGCCGGCAGCAATTCCGGGCTGACCGGCGTATCGATGATGTCGAGCAGCGTGGCGCGGGCCCCCGCATCCGACTCGGTGTCGGCCACCCATTTTACCAGATGGCGCACCAGCGTCTTGGGCACCGAGGCGTTCACGCCGTACATCGACATCTGGTCGCCGTTGTAAGTCGCCCATCCCAGGGCCAGCTCGCTCAGGTCGCCTGTGCCGACCACCAGCCCGCCCTCCATGTTGGCGACGTCCATCAGTATCTGCGTGCGTTCGCGTGCCTGGCTGTTCTCGTAGGCCGCCGAGCGGTCTTCGGGGTCGAGCCCGATATCTTTGAAGTGTTGCAGGCAGGCGTCGCGGATCGGGATTTCGCGCACGGTGACGCCCAGGCTGCGCATCAGCTCCAGCGCATTGTTGTAAGTGCGATCCGTGGTGCCGAACCCGGGCATCGTGATGCCGATGATTCCCGTGCGGTCGAGTTGCAGCTTGTCGAACGTGCGTACCGCCACGAGCAGCGCCAGCGTCGAGTCGAGCCCGCCCGAGATGCCGACCACGGCCTTCTCGCAGCGCGTGTGTACCAGCCGCTTGGCCAGCCCGTGCGACTGTATCTGGAAGATCTCCTCGCAGCGCTGGCTGCGGTGCGCTTCGTCCTGCGGCACGAACGGCATCGGGTCGATTTCGCGGTCGAGCGCCGCCGCGCGCAGCCCTTCGGGGATTTCCATTTCGATCACGGTGTTCTCCGCCGCGCCTTCATTCACGCGGAACGAGGTGTTCCTGAGGCGTTCGAATTCCAGCCGCTCGATGTCGAGGTCGGCCACCACCAACTGCTCTTCGAGCACGAAACGCTTCGCTTCGCGCAGGATCTTTCCGTTTTCGGCGATGATGCCGTTCCCGGCGAATACCAGGTCAGTCGATGATTCGCCGAAGCCGGCCGAGCAGTAGACATAACCCCCTATCGTGCGTGCCGACTGTTGCGCTACGAGCTGCCGCAGGTAGGCGTGCTTGCCGACGGCCTCGGGCGATGCCGAGAGGTTGAAGATCACCTTCGCGCCGCTGAGTGCCATGTGCGACGAGGGCGGCACTGCCGTCCAGAGGTCTTCGCACAGCTCCACGCCGAACTCCGTGCCGTTGACCTCGAACGTGAGGCCTGCGCCGAAATCCGCAGCCTGCCCCGCGACGGGGATCGTCTCTTCGGAGATGCCTGCGCCCGATGCGAACCAGCGGTTCTCGTAGAATTCCGTATAGTCGGGGATATAGGTTTTGGGGACGACGCCAAGTATGCGCCCCTGCGTGAAGACCACGGCGCAGTTGTAGAGCGTCTGAGCGTGGCGCAGCGGTGCCCCCGCGATCATCGTCAGCGGCAGCTTGCGCGTGTCGCGTACCAGTCTTGCTAACGCCTCGTCGGCCGCGTCGAGCAGTGCGGGTTGCAGCAGCAGGTCGCCGCAGGTGTAGGCCGTCAGGGCCAGCTCGGGGAACGCGACGATCTCCACGCCCCGTTGTGCCGCCTCGTCGGCCATAGCGGCCATGCGCTCCGCATTGAAATCGCAGTCGCCGACCCGTACGTGCGGCACGGCTGCCGCCACTTTCAGAAAACCGAAGCTATCCATATATACGTTATGTTATTCCGCCCACAACTGCGCCAGGTTCAGGATCACCTGCTCTGCCTTGTGCATTGTGGTGAGCGAGCAATATTCGAATTTGCCGTGGAAGTTCATGCCCCCCGTGAAGAGGTTGGGGCAGGGCAGCCCCATGAACGACAGGCGTGCGCCGTCCGTACCGCCGCGTATGGGGCGTACGATCGGGTTCACGCCGGCCATTTCCATGGCCCTGAGCGCCTTGTCGATCACCTGCGGGTGCGGCTCGACCATCTTGCGCATGTTGAAATACTGGTCTTTGAGCGTCAGGGTCAGCACCCCGTCGCCGTATTTCTTCTTCAAAAGGTCGACGCAGGCCCACATGAATACCTTTTTCTGCTCGAATTTCTCCGCATCGTGGTCGCGGATGATATAGCTGACCGAGGCTTTCTCGACCGTGCCGTTCAGCCCTACGCAGTGGTAGAACCCTTCGTATCCTTCGGTGTACTGCGGACGTTCGGCGGCCGGCAGCAGCCCTTGCAGTTCGCACGCCACGTCGAGCGCATTGACCATCTTGTTCTTGGCGTATCCCGGGTGGACGTTGCGCCCCTGGATGTCGATTTTGGCGCTTGCGGCGTTGAAGTTCTCGTATTCCAGCTCACCCTCCATACCGCCGTCTACCGTGTAGGCGAAGTCGGCGCCGAAGGCCCTGACGTCGAAGAAATCGACCCCGTGGCCCACCTCCTCGTCGGGCGTGAAGCCGATGCGGATTTTGCCGTGTTTCACCTCCGGGTGTGCGAGCAGGTACTCGGCGGCGGTCATGATTTCCGCCACGCCCGCCTTGTCGTCGGCACCCAGCAGCGTCGTACCGTCGGTATGGATCAGCGTGTGCCCCTTGAAGAACTCCAGCTCGGGGAAATCCGCGACCCGCATCGTCAGCTGGCCGTTCAGTGCGATGTCGCAGCCGTCGTACTCCTCGATGACGCGGGGTTTGACGTCCTTGCCGCTCATGTCGGGCGAGGTGTCCACATGGGCGATGAACCCGATCACCGGGGCATTCTCGCAACCCGGCGTCGCAGGGACGGTGCCCATCACGTAACCGTACTGATCCATCGAGACCTCGGTCATGCCCAATGCCTCCATTTCGTCGCGCAGGGCGGCCAGCAGTACTTTCTGTTTTTCGGTCGAAGGGAACGTCGTGCTCTCCTCCGACGACTGGGTGTCGTAGGAGACGTATTTCAGGAATCTTTCTTTTAAATCCATGACAATATCTGTTTATGGTTTATTCCTCTTTTTTTGCCCGGAGCGTGTGCCATGCGAAATAGCCGATCAGTACGAGGTACATCGCCAGCCCCGTCCACTCGGCGGCGTTCGAGTCCGCCCAGCCGCTCAGGAACCAGTCCACCTCGGCGAATTTCAAGAGGGCGCTCACCACACCCATCAGCGCGCCGCCGGCGATGAAGCCCGAGGCGATGAGCGTTCCGCGGTCGAAACGCGCCTTGTTGAGCCCCTCGTCCTTCGAACGGTTCGATACGAACCATGCCACCAGGCCGCCCACGACCAGCGGTGCGTTCAGCTCCATCGGGATGAACATGCCCAGCGCGAATGCGAGGGCCGGAACACCGATCGAGGTCAGCACCAGCGCCAGCGCCGCACCGCAGAAGTAGAGCATCCACGGGGTCTGCCCGCCCGTCATCAGGGGCTGAATTACCGCTGCCATGGCGTTGGCCTGCGGGGCCACGAGGGCGCCTTCGCCCACGAACCCGTACGATTTGTTGAGGATGATCATCACGCCCGCCACGGTCGCCGCAGCAACGAACGTGCCGAGGAATTTCCAGGCCTCCTGCTTGCGGGGCGTCGTGCCGAGCCAGTAACCGATCTTCAGGTCGGTGATGAACCCTCCGGCCATCGAGAGCGCCGTGCAGACCACGCCGCCGATGATCAGCGCCGCCGTCATGCCCGTCGTGCCGCTCAGCCCGACGCTCACCAATACCAGCGACGAGAGGATCAGCGTCATCAGCGTCATGCCCGACACGGGGTTCGTGCCGACGATGGCGATGGCGTTGGCCGCCACGGTCGTGAAGAGGAACGAGATGACGAAGACGATCAGAATGGCCGTCACGGACTGTACCCAGCCGTCGAGCAGTCCGAAGTGGAAGAAGACGAAGATCGAGACGAGCGTGGCGATCAGGATCGTGAGGATGCGCTTCATCGTCAGGTCGCGCTGCGTGCGTTCGGTAGCGGCGGCTTGGGTTTTGTTGCCCCCCCCCAACTCCGAAACGGCCAGCCCTACGGCCTGACGGATGATCTTCGACTGTTTGACGATGCCGATGATGCCCGCCATGGCGATACCGCCGATGCCCAGCGGCTTGCCGATGAAGGCGAAGAGGTTCTCGGCCGTGAAAAGACGCTGCGGATCGGCCATGATGTCGGCGCGCGTTACGCCCAGCAGCGAAGCCATGGCAGCCGGGTCGATGCTGTCGGCCAGCGAACCCACCAGCGGCACGACGAGGAACCAGACCAGACACGAACCTGCGGTGATGATCATGGCGTATTTCAGACCGATGATGTAGCCCAGACCCAGCACGGCGGCCGAGGTGTTGAGCGAAAAGACGACCTTGAACTTGTCGGCGGCGACCTGTCCCCATGCGCAGATGCGCGTCGAGACCGCTTCGGTCCACATGCCGAACGTGCCGACGGCGAAATCGTAAAGACCGCCTATGAGTCCCGCCACGGCCAGCAGCTTGGCCTGATTGCCGCCCTTCTCGCCGGAGATGAGCACTTCGGTCGTAGCCGTCGCTTCGGGGAAGGGGTATTTGCCGTGCATCTCCTTGACGAAGTATTTGCGGAACGGGATCAGCAGGACGATACCCAGCAGGCCGCCGAAGAGCGACGAGAGGAATACCTGATAGAATGCCGCGTCGAGTCCGAGGATGTAGAGCGCCGGGAGGGTGAAGATGGCGCCCGCGACGATTACGCCCGAACAGGCGCCGATCGACTGGATGATGACGTTCTGTCCCAGCATGTTCTTTTTACCCAGTACGTTGCCCATGCCGACGGCGATGATGGCGATCGGGATCGCCGCTTCGAATACCTGTCCGACCTTCAGGCCGAGAAATGCCGCCGCGGCCGAGAAGACGACGGCCATGACGATGCCCATCGTGACCGAATAGGGCGTCACCTCGCGGGGCGACGACGAGGCGGGCATGATGGGCGTGTACTCTTCGCCCGGTTTGAGTTCCCGGTAGGCGTTCTCGGGCAATGACGTAAGTTGTTTTTCCTGTTCCATTTATTGAGGTTCTTTGATGTACTTGTCCAGGTCTTTGAGAATGTAGTAGCGGTTCAGCGACGCCGGGGCTTTCTTTGCGTCGAGATAACTGTATATCGCGCCAACGGCAGCCGCGAGGCGCAGCCGTTCCGCGTGCTGCTCCGATGCGACCACCATGTCGAAGAGCAGTTCGGCGAACTTGTCCAGTTCCTGGTCGCCGAACCCGTATTCGCCCGTGAGCCGGCCGATGAAATCCGCATCCTCCAGCAACGTGTCGATGTCGATGTCCAGCTTCTCGGCCAGCTCCGTCTTGGCCGTCGTCCGTATCTGCTCCGGGGAGGCCGATTGTTTCATCAGCCCGATTTTATTCAGCAGGGTGGCGATCAGCTCCCCGATCCTGTTGATATCCCGTAAGATATAATCTTCCATGTCCTTAGCGGTTGTCGCCGCTGCCCGAGATGATGTGGCGTTGCATGCGCGAGCGGAGTTTGTCGACGTTCATCTGCGCCACGTCGTCCAGTTCGTACCCCAGGTCGCGGGCGAGCGTCGCGCAGTACCACAATACGTCACCGATCTCCTTGACGATCTCCAGCCGCTTTTCGTCCGTGAACTCCTCGTGGGCGTCGCGGATGACCTTTTTGACCTTGTCGGCCACTTCGCCCGCCTCGCCCGTGAGCCCGAGCGTGGGGTAGATGATGCGACGGTTTTCGGGATAGATTGCCGTTTCGAGTGCGTGCTGCTGGTATTCGTTGAGTGTCATGGTTTTGATTTTGAGCGTGAATATTGGGTGGTACCGAGGGCAAAAATAGCAAAATAATTTAAAAATACGCATAAAAAAGCCCCTGTTCCTATGGAACGAGGGGCAAATGATTGTGTGGCGGGAGCCTTGTACGGGGCGTTCCGTGGCCGGACATTGCCGAGTGTCGCGTGCCTACTGGCAGTGGAGGCCGGGCGGTCTGCTGCCGTCCGCGGCCGTGCCGGGGTACAGGTTCAGCGAGGGTGCCGGCTGTGCGGGCCCCCGGCATGATTGCCGTGCGAACGGCAAATCCCGTTATTTCAGCCTGCGGAGTTTGCGGTCTGCGTCGGTAGCCTCGCGTATGGAGATTGCAAAGCCTCCGCCGCGCGCCATCTCCACGTCGAGTTCCGTGCGTTGTCCGACCTTCCCGGTGCGGATGACATATGCCTGCGGGTTGGTCTGGTAATCGGCATCGGGAGCATCGGCGTAGAGTGTCGCCACATACTCCTTGCCGGGGTCGAGGTAGTCGAACGGGAGCGTCACCGTACGGCGGTTCTCGTCCGTCACTCCGCCCACGAACCACTCGCCCGTGCCTTTGGCCTTGCGCGCCACGACGATGTAGTCGCCCGGCTCGGCCAGCAGGTAGCGGCTCTCGTCCCAATCGACGGCCACGTCCTTGATGAATTGGAACGCGTCCATGTATTTCTCATAGTGCTCGGGCAGGTCTGCCGCCATTTGCAGCGGCGAGTACATCGTCACGTACAACGCCAGCTGGTTGGCGAGCGTCGCGTTGACGTGCGAGTGGTTGGCGGGGTTGACCTCCGCGACGTCCATCACGAAGATGCCGGGCGTGTAGTCCATCGGGCCGCCCTGCAGGCGCGTGAAGGGCAGGATCGTCACATGGTGGGGCTTCGTGCCGCCGAACGCCTGGTACTCCGTGCCGCGTGCCGACTCGTTGCCGATCAGGTTGGGGTAGGTGCGGCAGAGGCCCGTCGGGCGCACCGCCTCGTGGGCGTTGACCATGATCTTGTGTTCGGCGGCCCGGCGGACGGCATAGAGGTAGTGGTTGTTCATCCACTGCCCGTAATGGTGCTCGCCGCGGGGCAGGATGTCGCCCACGTATCCGCTCTTGACCGAGTTGTACCCGTATTTGTTCATCAGGCGGTAGGCCGCTTCCAGGTGGCGTTCGTAGTTGCGTGCCGAAGCCGACGTTTCGTGGTGCATCATCAGCCGGATGCCTTTCCCGTGCGCATATTCGTTCAGCGCGGCGATGTCGAAATCGGGGTAGGGGGTCACGAAATCGAAGACGTAATCCTTCGTGTGCCCGAACCAGTCCTCCCAGCCGACGTTCCAGCCTTCGACGAGCAGCTGGTCGAACCCGTGTGCCGCCGCGAAGTCGATGTAGCGCTTCACGTTCCCGTTGTTGGCGCCGTGGCGGCCGCTGGGCGTGCACCGGGCGTAATCCGTCACGCCGAGCTGTACCGACGGCACGTCGCGCGTATAGGCCCAGTCGCTCTTGCCGGTGATCATTTCCCACCATACGCCCATGTATTTCACGGGCTTGATCCACGAGGTGTCAGTGTAAGCGCACGGCTCGTTGAGGTTCAGGATCAAATGCGAGGCGAGGATGTCGCGGGCGTCGTCCGAGACCGTCACCGTGCGCCACGGGGTGTGGCAGGGCGCCTGCATGTAGCCTTTCCATCCCTGTGCGTCGGGCGTAAGGTGCGAGGTGAAGATGAAATTCCGGTCGTCCAGGTCGAGGTGCATGCACGCATAGTCGACCAGCGCCGCTTCGTGGATGTTGATGTAGAGCCCGTCGTCGCTCTTCATCTGCAGGGCCGTCTGTACGCCCGTGGGCGAGAAGGGCGTCTGCGACGAGTTGGGCGTGATGGCGCCGGGCATCAGCTCCCGTATCTGCGAGAGCTTCGACTCCGTGTAGTCGTACTCCTGCGTGTCGTAGTCGCCCGGGATCCAGAACGCCGTGTGGTCGCCCGTCATGGCGAACTGTGTTTTCTCCTCGCCGATGACGAAATAGGTCAGCGACTCCTGTTCGGGGAATTCGTAGCGGAATCCGAGCCCGTCGTCGTAGAGCCGGAAGCGGATCGTCATGTCGCGGCCTGTCGCGGCCTGCCGCAGCGTGACGGCCATTTCGTTATAGTGGTCGCGGATCTCGGCCTGCTCGCCCCATACGGGACGCCATGTCTGGTCGGACTCGCTGCGGGCCACCTGCCCGAGGGTGAACCCGTCGTAGAGCGATACCGGGCGCCCCGGTTCGCCCTTGCGGATTTCAGTCCCGAATTCCAGCTTCGGGGCTTCGCCGCGCAGTTCGAGCCCCATGCCGCTGGGCAGGATCACGGGGCGCTCCTTGTAATCGAGCGTATAGGTGGGGCGGCCTCCGTCCGCCAGGCTGAATTCCAGGCGGAGGCGGCCGTCGGGCGAGAGGAGCGTCTCCTGTGCCGAGCAGGCTGCACCGGCCAGCAGCGCGCAGATATATAAAAATATTTTCTTCATGGTTCGGTCTTGTTATTTACGTTTGAATTCTACGATCAGCGCCTGCCGCGGGCCGACCGTGGTGGCGTCGTCCACCTCCGTGGCTTCGCCCGTCAGGACGTTGCGCCCGTCGCTCAGCCCCGAGGCGATCTCGGCATAGTGCGACCACGGCACCTGTTTCTTGCCCCGCGAGTTGTTGATGAAGACGAATACCGCGTCGGTGTCGTCATAACGGAAATAGGCGTAGGTGTTGTCGCGCGAGAGGAAGTGCATCGTGCGGCCGTTGTGGATCACGGGCTTCGACTTGCGCCATTGGAAGAGCCGCTGCGTGTAGTCGAAGAGCCCCGCCTGTACGGCATCGCGCTGCGCGGGGTCGAACAGGTTCACCGCGTCGCCCTCCCAGCCGCCGGGGAAATCCACGCGCAGCCCGCCGTGTCCCTGCGAGAGGTCTTTCGAGGTGAACATCATCTCGTCGCCCGAGAATATCTGCGGGATGCCGCGCATCGTGGCCAGCATCGCCATCGAGAGTTTCAGCCGGTCGGGGTTCCCGCGTACGATGTCGCCGATGCGGTCGGTGTCGTGGTTGGCGACGAAGATCATCATTTTCGACAGGTCATGGTAGACGAAATCGTGCGACAGGCAGTCGTAGACGCGCGTCATGCCCTCGCCCCAGCGGAGCGAGTCGGTGGGCAGCGCCCGGCAGATGGCCTCCTGCAGCGGGAAATCCATGATCGACGGCAGGTGCGAGTCGAAGCCGTCCTTGTTGGGATTGCCGCCCTGCCAGTATGCCAGTTGGGGGATCGACGACGTCCAGCATTCTCCCACGATGTTGAAATCGGGGTATTCCCTGCGTATGGCCGCGCACCACTCGCTCATCGGCACCTTCTCGTTGTAGGGGTAGGTGTCGACGCGGAACCCGTCCAGGCCGGCATACTCGATCCACCACACGGCCCATTGCTTGAAATATTGCAGCACGTAGGGATTGTCGAGGTTCATGTCGGGCATCGACGGCACGAACCAGCCGCTCTCCTGCAGGTCGAGGTCGTAGCGCGAAGCGTTGGGATCCATGTTCGTCGAGAAGCAGACGTTCGTCCCGGTGTATTCGGGGAACTGGTGTATCCAGTCCCTGAAAGGTAGGTCTTTCATCCACCAGTGGCCCGTGCCGCAGTGGTTGGTGACGATGTCCATAATCACCTTCAGCCCGTGCTCGTGGGCTTTGCCGACGAACTCCCGATACAGTTCGTTCGAGCCGAACCGGGGGTCTATGCGGTAGTAGTCGCCGCAGGCGTAGCCGTGGTACGAACCTTCGGGTTCGTCGTCCAGCAACAGCGGCGTGGGCCATACGGCCGTGGCGCCCAGCCCTGCGATGTAATCCAGGTGGTCGATCATCCCCTGCAGGTCGCCCCCGTGGCGGCCGAAGAAGGCGCTGCGGTCGGCGCGCTCCCGCGTGTGGGGCGTCGAGTCGTTCGACGCATCGCCGTTGGCGAAGCGGTCGGGCATCAGGAGGTAGATCATGTCGGCCGTGGTGAAACTCTTGCGTGCGGCCGAGCCTTCGGCGCGTGCCGCGATCTGATAGGGAACCTTGAACTGCCGTTCCCCCTGCGAGAATACGAGGTAGTAGGTGCCCGGCTCCGCGTCGGGTTTCACCTCCACGTCCACGAATAGGTAATTGGGACTGTCGGCCTTGTGGCGGGCCTTCACCCCGACGCCCTGTCCGCCTTCGATGCGGACGTCGTATGCCGCGATGCCGACCCCGTTGACGAGCAACTGGAGCGGGGTCTGCATTCCCGTCCACCACGAGAGGGGTTCGACGCGGGTAACCTCGCCCGAGGCGTCTGCCACCGAGGCGGGGTCGAATGCGGACTGTCCTGTCCCTGTGCAGGAGAGCAGTCCGGCTGCTGCGAGTGTCATGAAAAATCGGTTCAAAATATCGTCGTTTGTAAAGTTAGCAAAAAATCGGTTTCCAGCGATTCCCGTTTCGCCCGAGGCATCCCTGTGCTTCTCGGATGGTTTACTGTCTATTCCCGTCGGGTTCTATCGGGTTCCCGGCGCTGTTTCCGCGCATCCCCGGCGCATGTCCGCAACCCTTATCTCCTGTCTTGTGCGAAGACCAGCCACTGCCATGCGGGAAGCACGGTGCGGGTACCGCCCGTGTATTCCTTCCCGGTGAAGAACTCGCGGCGCGAGCCCTCGAACGGCAGGTCGAATGCGACCTCCTCCGCGCTGAGGTTCGCAGCGACTGTCACCTCGTTGCCGCCGGCCGTGCGGGAAAACAGCATCAGGCCGTCGGGTGTTCGTTCTCCGAGCGGGTATGCGGCCTGCCCGCCGCGTTCTCCGGCCGCGAGCGCCGGGTTCTCGTGGCGCAGCCGGATCAGTGCGGTGTAGAAATCCGTAAACCCGTTATGTTCCCACGCGGGTACGGGGTCTTTCTCGAAGAACTCGAAGCGGTGGTCGAACCCCATCTCCTGTCCGGTATAGACGAGCGGCTGCCCGTTGGGCAGCGTGAAGGTCAGCAACGCCATCACGCGTGCCGCGTCGCCCATGCGCTCGAATTCCGTCCCGGCCCACGAGTTTTCGTCGTGGTTCGAGGTGAACATCAGGCGGAACGCCTCGCGCGGCATGGCAGCGGAGTCTCTGGCGACGTAGGCACGCAGGTCTGCGGCGCTTTTGCGTCCCTGTGCGATGTCGTTCAGCAGGTGGTGCAGTTCCCACGCATACGAGGCGTCGAACGCCCCGTCGTGCAATGCGGGGGCTTCGCCCTCGGCGAGCAGGTAGATGCCGGGGTACTCCTTCCGCAGTGCGGGCAGCGTCTGCTGCCAGAAGTCGATGGGTACCTCGCACGCCATGTCGCAGCGGAATCCGTCGATGCCGCGGTTGAGCCAGAAACGCATGGCGGCCGCCATTGCGGCACGCATGTCCGCGTTGCCGTAGTCGAGCTTGGCGATGTCCGTCCAGTCGTACTGCACGATGGTGTTGCCCAGCGAGTCGCGCACATACCAGTCGGCCGGACGCTCCTCGATCCAGCGGGCATCGGGCGAGGTGTGGTTGGCCACCCAGTCCAGGATTACGCGCAGCCCGAGTCTGTGGGCGTCGGCTACGAACCGGTCGAAATCCTCCAGTGTGCCGAATTCGGGGTTGACGGCTTCGTAGTCGGAGATGGCGTAGTACGAGCCGAGGGTTCCCTTGCGCTCCTTGACGCCGATGGGGTAGACGGGCATCAGCCAGACGACGTCCACGCCCAGTTCTCTGAGCCGGGGCAGTTCGCGTGCGGCTGCCGTCAGCGTCCCTTCGGGGGTGTACTGGCGCACGTTCATTTCGTAGACGACCGAGCTGTAACTCCAGTCGGGGTGGGCGGTCGGTTGCTGCGGCCGTGTGCCGCAGGCAACCAGTACCATTGCGAGAAGTAATGCGGGCAACCGTTTCATGGCGAGTCGTTTAGAGCGCGAACACTACCGACGACCAGGCACCCATGAGCAGTTTCGACGAAGCGTCGCCGCGCTGGAGCTTCACTTCACCTGAGACGCCTACGGCCTTGTCCGGTTGGTCGGTAAGGGTCAGTATCTGTGTCTCCTGGCCGAAGTTGTGCACGACGAGCATCCGTTCGCCGTCCAGCTCGCGGTACCAGGCCGCGATGGATTGCTGCGAGGTGTTGCCGTCGTTGTAGACCGGGTGTTTGACCATCTTGCCCTGCGCCAGCACGGGATAGGTGTTGCGCAGCCGGGCGAACGTGCGGTAGAGGTTGAGCAGCGAACCGTCGTCGTCGGCCTGCGCCTCGACCGAGATCGCTGCGGTCAGCATCTGCATGTCGATCTTGCCCGAGAGGCTTCCCGAAGCCAGTTCGTTGCCCGCCTTGTCCCACAGGATCGGGGTGCGGACATATTCGTCGCCGTTGGATTTGGTGCCCCAGTACCCGAGCTCTTCGCCCTGGTAAATGTAGGGTGCGCCCTGCGCCGTGAGCAGTACGGCGGCCGCCACCTTCATCTTTTCGACGGACTGCCCCAGGTCGGAGCCCGTGCGATCCTCGTCGTGGTTCGAAAGTTTCGTGGCTTCGATATAATCGCTGCGGTACTGTGCGTAGAGGGGCTGCACGTCGAGGATGTCCTTGACGAAATAGCATCCGATGCCGTTTTGCAGCGCCCATTTGAGCTTGTACCAGAACGTGAATTCGAACAGTGCCGGCAGCCCCCGGTAATAGGGTGCCGCCTTGTCCGCTTCGTCGAGCATCTCGCCCACCATGTAGAAATCGCCCTCTCCGCCGGCGGCCTTGTAGGTCTCGTTCATGCGGTCGTAGAATTTCTTGAGGAACGTGGGGTTCTCGTCGTTGTAGGCGTTGTGGTAGATGTGCTTCACGGCATCGAGGCGGAACCCGTCCACGCCCATGCGTACCCACTTGTCAGCCGCTTCGGCGACGGCCTTGAACGCCCCGGACTGCTCCGCCTCGGCGGCTTTGCCGTAGTTGAGGTCGGCGAATGCCGCCGTCCAGAAGTGCGAATGGTACATCGTCGGCAGCGAGAACTGCACGTTGGCCGGGTCGGCCGAGCGGTTCGATGTCAGGGTGAAGGGCTCCCCGAACCGGATGATCGTCCGGTTGTCCGGGGCGCCGTATTTGGTGCCTGCGGCCCACGACGTGGTCGAGGTGCGGACGAGGAATCCCCAGTCGGAATCGAAGTCGAGCGTCAGTTCGTAGCTGTTGCCGCCCCTGGTGTAGAAGCGTTTGCTCGTGCCGTTGCCGAAATAGAGGTACTTGTCGTCCGGGCCGCCCTGCGTGTTGTCCGCGTCCGCGGCGTCGGTCGTTTCGGTAACGGTCACCGTCGGGCTGTCGGCATTTGTCCAGTCGAGTACGAACTTGAAGCGCCCGGCGGCACCCGCCCCCGTGTCGGTCGAGAACCATTGCCCGGCATCGTAGCCTGCGGCGCCCTCGGTGGCGATCTGGTCGATCCGTCCGGCTGCGATGTCGGCCTGCGGGTCTTCGGAGAAGATATAGCGGTCACGGTAAGGGCTCCCTTCGGACGCGGCGGCCGATTTGAACCACGGGTGGTCTTTGCCTGTATGGTTGAGCACGTAATCCAGGTAGACCCGGATGCCACGGGCATGGGCCGCGTCGATGAATGTCCTCAGGTCGGCGTCCGACCCGAAGGCGGGGTTGACTGCCTCGTAGTCGAGCACGTCGTAACCGTGGTACGAAGCCGCCGGATGGATCGGCGAGAGCCATACGGCCGAGGCGCCGAGTGCGTCGATGTAGTCGAGCCGCCGGGTCAGCCCCCGTAGGTCGCCCACCTTGTCGCCGTTGCCGTCGGCGAAGCTGTATACCAGCAGCTGGTAGCTTATGTCGGCGCGTTTGCGGTTGTCCCACGCATCGGGCTGGGCGACGACCTGCTCGCCCTCGAAATCCTGGGAGGCATCACCGCCCTGTGTCACGGTGACGACGACCGGATCGCAACCCGGGGCGGTGAAGGTCAGCGTCGCGGAGCGTTTCGACGACTCGTTTGCGGTCGCCGTGACCGCGAACGACGTGGAGGTTTTGCCCGATGTGAGGGCCGGGGTGCACCATGCGGTATTGTCGCTCTGCGTCAGCGACCACGCGCCCGCATCGGTGCGCAGGTCGAGCAGCCGGCTGCCGCCCGCGGCTTCGAATTCTATCTCCGTGGGCGTCACGGAGAGCATACTGCCGCCGGTATCGCCGGTCTTGTCGTCGCTGCACGACACGGATACGGAAAGTACGAGTGCCAGCAGCAGGAAAAGAAATTTTTTCATAGCGGAATCTCGGTTAAAGTTCGTTTCGGGGCCTGCCGCCCGGTCAGGGACGGCAGGCCAGAAACGGGACGGCAGCCTGTGCGCCGTCCCGTGAAAGGGTGACCGTTATTCGGCCTCTGCCGGGGTTTTCCCCTCGGACATGATGTATATCAGCGAATTCGTCAAGTCAAAATAGATGTCGTAGGTGCCGTCGAGCTGGACTTTCATGTTCTGTGAACCGCCGCTGGAGATGATGGCGACCGCCTTGTTGATGTCGACCGCACCGCCCGACGCCGTGCCGTAGTTCTTGGAGTCGTCCCAGGCGTTGTTGAAGCGGATCTTGAACTCGCTGGCGGTGGTCAGGGCTACGCCTTTGCGAACGAGGTAGGCGCCCTCCTCGCTCATCGAGAAATCGCCCAGGTCACCCCATCCGGTGATGTTGCCGACCAGTCCCCATGTGTCGGCGACCAGCTCGGGCTTGGCGCCTGCGGCCATCACGTAGGCGCGTCCTGCCTCGGGCAGCAGCCAGTAGTCGTAGGTGCCGGCTTCGGCGATCACGGCATTGACCTTGTCGGCCGAAACCTTGAAGGCCGAGCCGATCGTGCAGGTGTAGGGGTTGCTGCCGGCGAATGCGGCGTCGGCCCCGATCCACTGCGACTCGTCGCCGCTCTTGAAGAGGAATTCCGAGTTGGCGGCTACCTCGATTCCTGCGGCCTTGTAGGCCACGATGTTCGAGCTGGCGCTCTCCATGGCCGTCGGGCCCCAGTCGGGGGTTGCGACGGTCTGGCCGTGGATGTACCAGTCGGCCTTTTCCGGCCCCGGGTCGGGTTCTTCGCCGCCGCCCGCGCCGTAGTCGCCGGCATTGAGTTCGTAGGTGATCTCCGCAGAGTTGTTCAGGGTGGCGTATACGCGGTAATTGCCCGCCGTGGCCTTGATGTTGTCGCCGTTCTGCGAAAGGCGTCCGTCCGCCCCGCCGAAGTTTATCGTCCAGTCGTTGTCCGCACGGAATTTGAACTCCCCGGCGCTCAGTGTGACGTCGACCCAGAAACGCTGTTTTTGGGTGTCGAAATTCATCTCCGTATCGGTGTCCCAGCCGCCCGGGGTGGCATCGCCGATAATACCCATCGAGTTGAACGACAGCTTGTTGCTTAACGTCAATGTCGAACGGTCGAATACGAAGCGGTAGAAGCGCTTGGAATAGACCATGATGTTTCCGGAACCGCCGCTGGAGATCAGCGTGATCGACGGGGCTTCCGTTTCCGGAGCCGCAGCATCGCCGTCGGTGCCCCAGTTGCAGGCATCGTTCCAACCGGCCTCGCCGCTCAGCTTGAAGCCGTTGGCGGCCTTTTCGCCGAAGTCTACGATGGCTTCGTAGGTGACCTCGTCACCGGAGAAACAGAACAGGCCCTGGGCGTTGTCGAAGTTCCAGCCGCAGTAGTCGCCGATTACCCAGATCCGGGGGTAGGTGCGCTCGGCCGTGGTTACGGTCATACGGACGGTGACAGGGGCGGAGTAGAATTTTTCGAAGTCGGTGCCGATCGTGGCGCTGATGTAGAAATCCACGTCCGTAGGTTCGCCCGAGGGTACTCCCAGGCCGCCGTCTTCCACGGACAGCGCAAGGATGTTGTTGAGGCTTTCATAGGTTTGCTCGGACGAGGTGCCGTCCATCCCCGTGAAGAGCACCAGCTTCGCACCGTCGTTGTACGAGGCCTCGATCGAGTAGTTGATCTGGGTGCGGACGCCGAAGTCGGCGGCGTCCCAGGTGAAGGTCTGCGTCGAGCCCATGTTGTCGGGCGTGATGACGATCTCACCGGGCAGCGCATGCAGCACGGGCGCCACGACCTTGTCGGGGTCGTAGGCCTTTACCTCGTCGAGCTTCTGGCAGGCGGAGAGGAGCCCCGTCGCGGCCGCCAGCATCATCGCATATCGTGTAATTTTCATAGTCGTACGATTTTTAGGGTTGGTTATTTATCGGTTGCGTTTCCGTAGCCGGGATTCTGGTGCAGTTCGGGGTTGGAAGCGAGCTCCGACGAAGGGATGGCAAAGATTTTCATGTAATCATCGAACCCCTGTCCGGTGAAGGTGCCGCCCTTGTATGTCCAGAGGAACGACGGGGTGGTGAACTTGCCGTAGCGGATCAGGTCGGTGCGGCGGTGCCCCTCCCACATCAGCTCGCGGGCACGCTCCTCGAGCAGGAAGTCGGCCGTGACCGACGAGGGGGCCGATACCCCGGCGCGGTCGGTCAGCTCCTTGAGCTTCGGCAGCGCGGTGTTGGCCTGCCCCAGGTTCATGCAGGCCTCGGCGTAGATCAGGTAAATCTCGCCCAGGCGGATCATCGGGAAGTCGATGTCGCTGTATGCCTTCGATGCAGCCGTGGCAAGGAATTCGTCGTTGGTCATGTTGTGGGGGATATTGTTGAACTTGAGGCAAGTCCACCCGTTGAGGAAGACATAGAGCGCATCGTTCATCGACTCCTGGCGGCCTTTGATGTAGAACATCCCGCCGCGTTTGTCGTTGACCGTATATTCGCCCGTCGTATAGTCCGCGTTGCGGGCGTTGAAATATTTCTGCACGTATTCGTAGGGTACGCGGATGCCGGCCCAGCCGTTGTTCACGCCGTTGATCTTCTGTTCGGCCGTCACGTCGGTGGCGGCGATGGCAGCCAGCGTCAGGTGCGACGTGCCGCCGTAGGACTGTGTCTGCTCGGCGTCGTAGGCCACGCCGAAGATGATCTCCTTCAGGGCGTCGGCGTTCTCGCCGTTGTCGCCGCGGAAGAGGTTGGAATACTCCGGGCAGAGCGAGTAGCCCATGCCGAAGATCGCTTCGCAGGCGGATTTGGCCTCCGTCCACATCGGGGTGCCGGTGTAAACCTCGGCATTGAGGTACATGCGGGCCAGCAGGCCGTTGACCGCACCCTTGTCGGCACGCGGGTAGTTCGAGCGTGCGGCGGGCATCGCGCTTTCGTCCGACGCCAGGTCGGTCAGCTCCGAGATGCAGTAGTCGAAGACATCTTTGCGCGAGGCCTGTTTGGGGTTCACGCCGCCGCCGAAGGGCGAGGTCTCGGTCGTGAAGGGCACGTCGCCGAACACGTCGAGGGCGATCCAGTAGAAATAGGCGCGCAGGAAGCGGGCTTCGGCACGGAAACTCTGGATCTTGGCGGCCAGTTCGCTGCTCACGCCGCGGTCGGAGAGTTTGTCCGAGGCGGTCTGGCGCAGGTATTCGTTCACGTAGGCGATGCCCTGCAACGTACGTACGTAGACGGCGTAGGTCGCGTCGTTGTCGGCGTCGGACCACGTGTTGGTATTCATGGCGCGTACCCAGGCGTCGTTCTCCCAGGCGCATTTGCAGGCGTCGGCCGTAACCTCCTGGATCGTCCAGAATGCGCGGATGAGCTCCGAGGCGCCGCCGTCGCTGACCTGCAGGTCGGTGGTGTCGTTCGAGACGAAGTTGAAATAGAGTTTGGTGAGCCCGGCCAGGTAGCCGTTCTCATCCTTCCCGTAGGCGGTCTCCGAGGTCGAGTCGGACGGGTTGAGGGGCAGGGTGTCGAGGTCTCCGATGCACGAAGTGAGCAGCATCGCTGCACCTGCCGCCGCCATAGCGAAATGTTTTATGTCGATTTTCATGGTTCGTTCGTTTTTAGAAGTTTACATTCAGACGCAGCGAATAGGTGCGCGGGCGCGGCCAGATCGAGCCGTCGATGCCGTTGACACCCGGTATTTCGGGGTCTACGCCGCTGTAATCGGTGATGACGAATACGTTCTGCACGCCGAAGGCGACGCGCATCGAACCCTTCCAGTTGCCGATCTTGTTGAACGTGTAGCCGAGGTTGATGTCGTCCATGCGGAAGAACGAGGCGTTTTCGAGGAACATGTCCGAATACCACTGCTCGCCGCTGTTGGCCTTCGTAAAGCCGGTCTTCTTGACCAGCCGTGCGAAGTTGGGCAGGTTGCCGGCGTTGATGTCGATGTTGGACGTCGAGTTGGCCGAGGCGAAGTCGTTGAAGACCCAGTTGCCCGCCGAACCGTGGCCGTTGAAGCCGAAGTCCCAGTTCTTGTAGCTCAGCTTGAGGCTGATGCCGTAGAAGAAGTCGGGGTTGGGGCTCTTGTCGGTCACGTAACGGTCGGCCTGTGTGATCTTGCCGTCCTTGTCACGGTCGACCAGCGCGTTCTGGATCGGATTGCCGTCCTGGTCGTATACCTGCTGGAAACAGTAGAAAGTGTAGGGCGCATAGCCTACCTTGTGGATCTGGAGCAGGTTACCCGTGCCCTTGGTGATGCTTCCCGTCTGGATGTTGTAGTCGGGGTCGTCGGTGTTGTTGAGCTTGGTGAACTCGGTGTGCTGGAACGTGCCGTTGAAGCCGACCGTGAGGTTCCAGTCCTTGGTCTGCACGGGGATGAAATTCAGGTTGAACTCCACGCCCTTGTTCTCCATCGAGCCGATGTTGGTGAGCACCGTGTTGCCGAAGTTCGAGCCCATGGGGGTGATGACGCTGTTCAGAAGGTCGTCCGTCTGGCGCAGGTACCAGTCGACGCTACCGTTGATGCGGCCGCCGAGGAACCCGAAGTCGAGTCCGACGTTGTAGGTCGTCGTGGTCTCCCATTTGATGTTGGGGTCGTAGGCGCCCGGCGTGAGGTAGAACATGTGGCCGGCGCTGCCCATGTAATAGGTCTTATAGACGTCGGTCGACATGTAGTAACGCGCCAGGTAGGGGTAGTTGGAACCGATCTCCTGCTGGCCGGTCTGTCCGACGCCGACGCGCAGCTTGAGGGCGGAGACGGCACGCGAATCCTTCAGGAAATTTTCCTCGGCGATGTTCCACGCAAAGGCGCCCGAAGGGAAGAGGCCCCAGCGGGTGTCCTCCGAGAAACGTGATGAGGCGTCGTCGCGCAGCGTGAAGGTGAAGAGGTATTTCGAGGCGATCGAATAGTTCAGGCGTCCGTAGAACGAGAGCAGGTAGTTCTCCTGGCGGTTGAACGGGTAGCGCGAATCCTCGCCCTTCTGCTCGTGCGTCTCGTTGAAATAGGATACCGAGTGGTCGGAGCTGTAAAAATGCTGCCACGAATAACCGGCCATCACGTCGAGGTGGTGGATGCCCCACTCCTTGTTGAAGTTGGCGTAGAATTCGAGCAGCTGGTTGCGGCGGAAGTTCGTCGTCCACGAATACTGTCCCCAGCCGCGGGCCTCGGTGTCGGTGTATGCCTGGAACGAGCCGGGGTTCACGCCGTCGTAGGTCTTAGCGCTCGATACGTCGAGGCCGAGGTTGAGGTTGAAACGCAGCGCTTCGAAGCCGTGAACCTTATAGTCGATCTGGGCGTTGCCGATGAAACGCTTGGCACGCGCCGTATTGTCGCGGTCGTAGAGCTGCGAGAGCGGGCCCGCACCCAGCAGGGTGTTGGGCGTGAAGTCCTCGCCGCGGCCCGATCCGTAGTTCCAGTATCCGTTGGTGGTCGTGTAGTCGATCGAGCCGTCGTCGTTGCGGAAGTAGGGGTCGATCGTGGGGTTGAAGAAGGCAGCCGAACCCACCACGCCGCCCGAAGCGTAGCGCTGCGACGTGACGACGCCCTTGGCGTTGAGGTTGACCGTGAGGTGCTTGTCGAAGAAGTTGGGCGAGAGGCTCAGGTCGAGCGTCCCGCGTTCGTATTTCGACGTTTCGAGCGTACCCTGCTGGTTGGTATAGCCCACCGATGCGCGGTAGGGCATGCGGTCGTTGATGTTGCCGATCAGGCTGACGTTGTGGTCATGCGAAATGGCGGTGCGGAAGACCAGATCCTGCCAGTTGGTGTTCTTGTCGCCGAGCATCGACTGTACCTTGTCGCCCGTGGTCGTACCTGCGGGATACACCTGGTCGATGTAGGTGCGGAACTCGCCGGGGGACATCACGGGCAGCTCGTCGGAGTTGGTCTGGACGCTCACGCTGCCGCTGTACGATACGCGGGGCGTGTTGCCGCGCCCCTTCTTGGTGGTGACAAGGATGACGCCGTTCGAAGCACGCGAACCGTAGATGGCCGCCGCCGAAGCGTCCTTGAGCACGGTGAAGGATTCGATGTCGTTGGGGTTGATCGTCTCCAGCGGGTTGGCCATACCCTTGCCGCCGTCGACTGCGATGGGTACCCCGTCGATCACGATCAGCGGGTCGTTCGAGGCGTTGAGCGAAGCCGCACCGCGCACGCGGATGGTGGCGCTCGATCCGGGGCCGCCGTCGCCGGGGATGATGTGTACGCCCGGAACCTTGCCCTTGAGCATGTCCTGCGTGGAGACCACGGCTCCGCGGTTGAACTCTTCGGCCTTGATTGCCACGACCGAACCGGTCATGTCGTTCTTCTTGACCGAACCGTAGCCGATCACCACCACGTCGTCGATGCCCATGGCATCCTCTTCGAGCGTGAGGTGTGCCAGCAGCGACGAACTGGCCACCAGGCTGACGGTCTTGTAACCGACATAGCTGACTTCGATGACCGATTCGGGGCCGGCGGCGCGGATGGCATAGTCGCCGTCGATGCCCGTCGAGACGCCGTTGGTCGTGCCCTTTTCGACGACAGTAGCGCCCAGGATCGGCATCCCGGACTTGTCGACAACTACGCCTTTAACCTCATAACCAGCGTTTTGCGCCAGCGTGAGGGGGGGGGAAATTGACATATGAGCAAGATACCCGCACACATAGTTAAAAATCGTTTCATAAGAATTTTGGTTAGTTTATAAGTTGATTTTATGGATTGTAGGTCATTCGGCCTTGTGTTCTTTGACCAGGAAGACCGACACGGCGGCCAGCAGCATGAATACCCCGGCGAGCGCCAGCATGTCGGCCGCGTCGGAGGCGAAGCAGTACTTGACGATGGCACCGCCGGTCAGTCCGATGACGATCTGGGGAACGGTGATCGTGAAATTGAAGATACACCCATGTATACGCCCATGCGGCGCGGTTCGACCGCGCGCGACAAGATGGCGTAGGGCATGGCGAGGATGCCCGCCCAGGCGATGCCGATCCCCACCATCGGGAGCATCAGCGCGTATTGGTCGTGCAGCAGGCACAACCCCGCGAAGCCCAGCGCCCCGGCGAGCAGGCAGACGGCATAGACGGGCTTGTTGCCGTAGCGCGCGGCGACGCGTGCGAGAAACAATGCGGCGATGCAGGCGGGGATGGGGTAGGTGCCGTTGAGCACGCCGACCCAGGTCTGCGTGGCACCGGCCGAGAGTACTTCGCCCGTGGCATGGTCGGTGACCACACCCGTGATGGCAGGTTTGAGGTAAGTCCACATCAGGAAGAGCGCCGCCCACGAGAAGAACTGCGTGACGCCCAGCCGCACCATCACGCCGGGGACGTTGCGCATGAGGCCGGCGAAGCTCATCGGCTTGGCATCCTCCCCGGAGAGGTTGTTGTAGCGGGCGAACTCCGCGGGCGGGTATTCCCGCGTCTTGAACGAGGTGACGAGCACCGTGAGCAGCAGGATCGCGCCCCCGGCGTAGTAGGAGTAGGCGATGTGCGGCGAAACATGCCCCGGAGCGGCCTCGTCCGACACGCCGAGCCATGTCATGACGAGCGGCAGGATAGCGCCGACGACCGCACCGAGGTTTATCAGGAAGGTTTGTACCACGTAGCCCTGCGTCTTTTGCGAATCGTCGAGCATGTCGGCCACCAGCGCCCGGAAAGGCTGCATCGTGACGTTGAACGACAGATCCATGAACAGCAGGATGAAAGCCCCCATGGCGAGCGGGGCGAAGGCGAGCAGTTTGGGGCAGTTGGGCATGAGCACCAGCGCCAGCGCCGAGATCAGCGACCCGCCCAGGATGTAGGGGATGCGGCGGCCCCAGCGCGTCCAGGTGCCGTCGGAAAAGAGCCCCACGATGGGCTGGACGATCATGCCGGCCAGCGGTGCCGCCAGCCAGAAGTAGCTCAGGTGGCTGACATCTGCCCCCAGCGATTCGAAGATGCTCGACGTGTTGGAATTCTGGAGCGAATATCCGATCTGCACGCCGAGGAAGCCGAAGCTGAGGTTCCAAATCTGCCAAAATGAGAGTTTAGGTTTGGTCATTTCGGTTTTTCGGTTGGTTTTCAGGTTATACAAATTTTAATAAAAAAATCCGGATGGCGAACCGCCGGGCGACGAACGGAGGGATCAGCCGGATGAACGGGCGGATTTTTACGACGAACGGTAGCCCGAGGGGGACGATTTGGAATTTACGCGGAAAAACACTACCTTTATTCATAAATAAACGAAACCCGTATATACTTAATACAGCCTCAGTCAGCCTATATGCGATCGCTCAAAGTGTCCGGAATTATCCACCTGTTCGCCGTGCTCCATGCCGTGGTCGCCCTTTCATGCCATCTGGCGGGGATCAACGACGAGTTGGTGCTGACGCTGCTGACGATCGTGCTGATCGTGCTGATCTGCCTCAAACGCGGCCTGAACGTGGAGTTCACCGCTGCCAGCGTGATCGTCGTCAACGTGATCGGCTACCTGCTGGGTACGGGCGGTGCGCAGTTGATCGAGCTGTTATTGCACGCCCCGCCTGTGGTGCATGCCGTCTCGACCTTCATCACCACCGAGATTCTGGGCTGGAGCATCGTCTGGTTCACCAAGTTGTTCCGCCGCGGCGACGACACGGCGAGCCGCTCCTCGGCCTGGACGCCCCGCATCGGGTTGCTGCTGCTGGCCGTGGGGGTGATTTTCGTGCTGAGGCTGGCCTATGTCGAGCTCTTCTCATCGCCTTCCTTCTCCACAGACCGCCTTTACCACATGGCCGACTTGCTGGCTTCGAATTCCGCGGCACTGATTATCCTGCTGTGTGTCAATATTATCTATGTCCGGTATACGCGCAGGCGTGAAACCCGGCACGGTCTGATCGCCGAAATCGCGGCGTTCCTCCTGTTCGTGCTGTTCACGTCGGCCTGCGTGGCGCTCATTACGGGGCTGCACCTGCCGTTCGCCTTCGACCGCTCGTTCTCCGCACGGGAGTTCCTGCAACTGTGGATCGTCACCCTGCTGGTCGAGGTAACCCTCTATTCGGTCGTATTTATGGTCGATTACGCCCTGGTCGCGCGTGCCGTGCTGCGTGCCGAGCGCGGTAAGGCGCACCAGGCGCAGTTCCGTTACATGAAACTCAAACAGCAGGTCAACCCCCATTTCCTGTTCAACTCGCTCAATATTCTCGACTGCCTGGTCTGCGAGCAGCGCACGGAGCAGGCCAGCGCCTACATCCATAAACTGGCGGGCATCTACCGTTACATGCTCCAGAACGAGGAGGAGACGCTCGTGCGCCTGCGCGAGGAGATGGCTTTCGTGGGGATGTACGTCGACCTGTTGCAGGTGCGTTTCCCCGAGGGGTTTCGCGTGGAGACCGACATTCCGGACGAGGCCATGAACCGCCATGTCCTGCCCTGCTCGGTGCAGCTGCTGATCGAAAACGCCATCAAGCATAACTCGGTGGGGGCCGACCGGCCGCTGGTGATCCGCATCGTCGCCGGGGCCGGAGCCGTGACGGTGTCGAACAACCTTCAGCTGAAGGTATCCGGCACCCCCTCGACTCGTGTGGGGCTGAACTACATCCGCCAGCAGTACCTCGACCTGTCGGGCATCCCGATCGGGATACGCCGTACCGATACCGAATATTGTGTCACCTTACCGTTGCTGTAATATGAACGTACTGATCGTAGAAGACGAAATGATGGCCCAGGCAAACCTGGCGCGAGCGCTGACCCAGCATTTTCCCGACGTACGGATCGTCGGGACGACCGGCTCGGTCAGGGAGACGGTGCTCTGGCTGCGCACGCCGGGGAACAGTGCCGATGTGATTTTCATGGACGTGGAGCTCTCCGACGGGGATTGCTTCGAGATATTCCGCCAGGCGGACGTTACGGCGCGGGTCATCATGACCACCGCATACGACAATTACGCCGTGCGGGCGTTCGAGGTCAACAGCATCGACTACCTGCTCAAACCGATCGACCCCGCGGCGCTGCGGCGTGCCGTGGAGCGTTGCCGGGTGCGGAGCGGGGGTATCGACCCCGACGTATTGCTGAACGCAATCCGCAGCCCGCGCGAATACAAACAGCGCTATGTCGTGCGTTTCAACGACCGGATCGTTCCGGTACAAACCACCGACATCGCCTATTTCTACTCGGAAGAGAAAAACACCTACCTTGTCACGAGCGACAACAACCGCTATGTTGTGGATCAGTCGCTCGACGTCCTTTCGGACGAACTGGATCCCGGTCGGTTTTTCCGCATATCGCGCGGCTGTATGATCGCCATGCCGGCGATCGTCAGCATCGTGAAATACCTGGGCAACCGGCTGAAGATCACGGCACGACCGCGTCCGGAGTTCGAGATGGTGGTGAGCCGGTCGCGGGTCGACGACTTCCTAAAGTGGTTGGAGGGGAATGGCTGAGCCTTCGTCGCGGCGGCATGATAAAAAGGGGTACCCCGAGAATCCGGGGTACCCCTTTTTTGTAGCCGGGAGCGGCGGTGCCGCAGTACGCCCGTCAGCGGCGCCCGCTGCAGGCGATCATGTCGTGCAGCGATTCGTTGAAGGTCTCCTTGCGGAGCAACTCCTCGAGCGGGAGGTGCATCCGGTAGCGCCAGTGGTAGCGGGGGATGGACGGGACGTTGATGCGTTCCTTGGCCGGGTCGGGGTAGCGCAGCTCCCCGTCGGTCGAAAGCCAGTCCTGCAACGGCAGGATGGTAAGCATCGCCGGGGAGTTGAGGTGCATGTCGAGGATGCGCCGGCATATCCACGGCTCGCAGAAATAGGGAACGTCGCCCCCGATGCCGAGTGCTTCGTGGTAGAAGCGCGCCGTGAGTTCGCGGTCTTCCTCCCACCATGCCCGCAGCGGGTTCATGTCGTGCGTCGAAGTGGTGCAGACCGAGAAATAGGGGTAGTGCGCCGGGTCGGCGAAGAGTTCCCCCGGCGTCTTGGGCATGCGCTGGATTTCGAGCGAGAGGATTTGCAGTTCGTGCATCGTCTCGGGGACGCTGTCGGGAATCATGCCCAGGTCTTCGCCGCAGGTCAGCATCTCGGTCGCCGAGAGGAGCACCGGGAGCTTGCGCAGGGCAGATTCCTGCCAGAAACGGTTGTGCCGGTGGTAGAAGAAGTCGGTATAGAGCCGGTCGAAGGCTGCACGGCGCTCTCCGTCGAGCCGGCGGTAGGCATGTGTCGAGTGGGGGGCGATGCGGGGGTGGAAATAGCCCTTGCGGCGCGGGTCTTCGATGAAGAGCACGTCGTCGAGCAATGCCATAAGCCCTTCCCGCAGCCGGGTCTGGTGTTCGTCGTCGCCCGGGAAGCGGGCTGCGACCTTGCGCTGGGTGGCATAGGCGGGCAGTAACCGCCCCTCCTTCATGCAGGTGGCGCGGACTTCGCCGGCCAGGTCGCCGAACAGTTCCCCGAGCATGTGTTCGTCGGGCGCCGGGGTGGTGTAGCGTCCGTCCTGCATGTCGAAGCCCATGCCGCGCAGTTCATCTGCGGAATAGGGCAGGGCGGGGTTGAAATAGCCCAGCAACCCGTGTACGGCATGCGTGGGAATCTCCCAGATGCGGAAGAACCCGAGGATGTGGTCGATGCGGAAGGCGTCGAAGTATTCGGCCATCTTGGCCATGTGTGCCCGCC
>ERZ827528.1253-NODE-1253-length-26843-cov-8.540541_pt1 | contig 26843 bp, 23 predicted proteins | sample MGYA00519768_ERZ827528 | MGnify/ENA primary metagenome ERZ827528 (study PRJEB31778, sample SAMEA3449343) | human gut metagenome | biome: human gut; feature: human-associated habitat; material: faeces | place: United Kingdom | collected 2010/2012 ...
TGGAGTTAGGTAATAAATCAAATATATTTGGTAAAATATTCTCCAGCCAATCAGATAGGGGTAATTACACATCGGCTAATGGTTATCAAAATTACTTTATATCTTATATAGGTGTTAATGATGAAGATATTTATAATTCAGAAATCTATAACTTAAATAGAGAGATAAACAATAGAAAAAATATTTGTCTTTTTAAGCAAAATATATTAAATCCAGATGATTTTGATATAATATCTTATTTAAAAAACAAGGTATCTAAATATAACGGCAGTATTTTTGATTTAGATATAGACTTAGTCAAATATGAAGATATAAATAATAGAATAAAAAGAGGATTTGATATACTATTAAGACAAGAAGAAAAAAGCTTCAATAATGATAGAGTTAAGTTTAACTTTATAATAAAAGTAATGAGCTGGATAAGAATTTATATAAATCCTTTAGTTATAGATTATAAAGATGCTCCAAAAGTTGTAGTTTATGGAGATATTAAAAAACACGAGCTTTATTTTTTACTTATACTTTATTTTGCTGGATTTGATATACTTTATATAAATCCAAATGGACTTAGTGAAATTGCCAATATAGATGCTAAGAAATTTAATATAGAAATAAATCAAAATAAAATAATAGATGAAACTATCTCATTCGATGAAAGAGTTGAACGTGGCGAAATAGTTGAAAGATCATCTATAAAAAAAGCTTATACAGTAGGAGCACAAGCATCTAGAAAAATAAGTGATGAATTATTAAATGATTCAGGATTTATAAAACCATGGCAACTTCAAAATAGAAATATAAAGACTCTACTTTTAAGTTCTACAGTTGATGAAGTGGATATATATTGGAAGGAACCTCTAAAATTAAGACCTGGATTTAATTTTGATAATGAAATAGTAACTCTACCTGTATTTTTTACGAAAATAGACGGAGTTTACAGAGATTTAGATGAGTATTATTGTCTATTAGATAAATTGCAAATAAAAGATTTTTCATACTTTATAGATTATGATGAAAATATAAGACCATTATCAAGACCTTTTACAAGAGAGGGATACAATTTATCTTTTTATATTTCAAATACATTTAAGATAAATCAAAAGGCAATCATAAAAGATGGTGGATTTTCTATTTCAAATTTAAGTTTAAAATGGCAAGAAACTATATTATCAAAGGTAGAAGAAACTATTTTAAGCGATATGTTTATTGAAGGTCTTTCTAAAGATGATATAGTAAGAGGGCTTTACACTGTTTTAAATATGAATGAAAAACTTATATATATGATAAATAGTTTTGATTATGCGAATGTAAATCCAAAATTAATAATATATATAGAACAGATGAAGATGTTTACAAAAGAGATTGTATTTTTATTACTAGTTTTAAGTAAGGTTGGTTTTGATATAGTTATTTTCACTCCAGGAGGAGTAAACTGCGTTGAAAATATTATAAATAGTCAAATTGTGGATATACACAGATTAGATGTAATAAATTACAATTTAAAATATAAATCTAATAATTATAATACGAATACATCTTCGAATAGAAATGGTGGTTCGTGGATTGAAAGAATATTTGGGAAATGGAGTGATTAATTATGGGTATAGATATTAGTAAATTTTCAAATAACAATGATACAGCTACAAATAATAATGATCAAGCAGTAAATGTACCAGAAGTACAACAAGATAATTTTGATATAGTAGAGTATACTGATAATAAAAAAAATGAGCTTAGACAATCAAAAGAGGTAGAACAACTTACTTCATTAATAGAAGTAGATAATCCAAATACAATACTTCAATTTGGTAAGGGAGCTTCTGAAGGGATTTCAAGAGTTTCAGATAGTTTACTTTCAAATATAAAAATGAATCAAAATGAAAAAAATTCAGAAATGCTAGTTAGACTTACTAAAATAATGGATAAGTTCGATTTAGATGATTTTGCTCAAACTAAAGAACCTGGATTTTTCCAAAAACTATTTAAAAAGGCAAATAGCGCATTAGAAGTTATGTTCCAAAAATACGAAACTTTAGGTGGTGAAGTTGAAAAAATTCAAATAGAACTTCAGACTTATGAAAGAGAGATACAAGATTCTAATAAACAATTAGGTGCTATGTTAAACGAAAACTTTAACTATTATAATGAACTTGAAAAATACATAGTAGCTGGTGAAATGGCTATAGAAGAATTAGATAACGATTTACTTCCACAATTTAAAGCAAAAGCTGAAAGTGGAGATCAAATGGACATGGCAAACTATCAAGAGCTACTTAATATAAAAGATATGTTAGTTCAAAGAGTTTATGATCTTAGAGTTTCTGAAAATATATCTTTACAAACTATACCAATGCTTAGAAGTATGCAACACAACAATTACGGTTTAATTAGAAAGATAAACAGTGCATTTATAGTAACACTTCCAGTATTTAAACAATGCTTATCACAAGCAATACTTATTAAAAAACAAGAGCTTCAGACAAAATCGCTACAAGCGCTTGATGATAAGACTAATGAGTTACTTCTTAGAAATGCACAAAATGTATCACAAGCTAGTACTCAAATAGCAAAAATGGCAAATTCAAGTTCTATACAAATAGAAACTTTAGAAAAAATGCATAATACAATAAAAACTGGAATAGAAGAAACTATGAGAATAGAACAAGCAAATAGAGATGAAATAGCTAATAATACAAGAAGGTTAGAAGAATTAAATACATCTGTTATAAATACGTATAAAAGAAAATAAATTATTATAATATTTAGAGAAGGGAAAGTCACAGACTTTCCTTTTTTGATGTATAAATTATGTAGTATCTAAAATTTAAATTAATAATGTCTTATATAATAAAATTATTATTGTTGTAAATTGAAAATAGAATTATAATTATAATCATTAAGGGAAAAATTAGGAGGAAAATGTGAAGTATTTTAATTATATAGAAAAAGAGAAATTAGAGCATATATTTTATAAAAAGCCTCAAGAGTTTGATAAAAATAGCAATAAAGATATATTGAAGTATGCTTTGGGAGCTTTTTTATATGTTCCAGCAAATAAATACAATCAAATTTATAAAAGTGTGGTAAATCAAGAAAAAGAGGCAAAACCACTTGCAATTTGCTTAGAAGATGCAATAGGAGAGTTTGGGGAAAAAGAAGCTATAGAAAGTTTAGAACTTGTTTTGGATGATTTATCAAAACAAGTTTTTTGTAAATTAGACAAGTTACCACTTATATTTATAAGAGTAAAAAATATAGATCAACTTAAAAAAATAAAAAATATACTTATAAAAAATAAAGAATTTATAACTGGAATAATAATACCAAAGGCAAATGGAGTTTTATTAAAGGCATTTGTGGGAATACTAAATAGTTTTGGACTAGATAATTTGTACATTATACCTATAATAGAATCAAGTTATTTTATATATAAAGAAATAAAAGAAGAGTATTTTAGAGAGATGTACAGCAGCATATTAAATCATAAAGAGCGCGTTTTGGGAATAAGGATAGGACTTACTGATGTATTGGGAATGTATGGTATTAGACGTAAGAGAGAGTTTTGTATATATGATAACTTAATAGCAACTTCATTTATTGAAGATGTAATAAATTATCTAAATCGAGATGAATTAGATATACCTATAAGTGCTGGTGTAAGCGAGTTATTCAATATGGATGATGAAAAAATAAGGGAGCTTTATATAAAAGAGATAAAACTAGATAGATATCATGGATTTGTCGGCAAAACAGTTATACATCCAAAACAAATAGAAATAGTACAAGCATTATCTACTATTAGTTATGAAGATTATATAGATGCAAAAGATATAATAGAAAATTATTATTCAGAAATTGGAGTTAAAAAAAGTTCGAATGGGGACAAGATGAATGAATACAAACCGCATTATAAATGGGCTAAAAAAATTATGAAACTAGCTTATATATACGGTGTTTTAAACGAGGGGGTAGATTATAATGAGCTTATTGAAGTTTAAAGATAAAGACATTCAAAATATATTAGAGGAAGAATTGGTTCAAAGGGAAAATAGAAATTCTAAAAATAATCTGCCTTTTAAATATAGCATAAATATAAAAGAAAACATATTAAATTTAGATATATATAATTATCTAGATTTAGCTATTAGAAATAATAAAAAAAGAAGATTTTTATTTGTATCGAAAGTTTTAGGCAAACACTTACCATGCAGGGCATGTGATATGGACAATCTAGGTAAAGATATAGTAAAAGTATATGAAAAAAAGCAAGACTACTTAAACTCTGGGGTTGTAATATCATTTGCTGAGACGGGAACAGCCTTAGGTCATAGTGTTTTTAATTATATAAATGCAGATTATGAATTTATACATACGACTAGAGAAAAGGTTAAAAATAAAGAATCACTGCATTTTTTAGAAGAACATTCACATGCTACAAATCACAATCTTTATTATGAGGATTTAAAATATCTAAAAGATAAAGAAGAGATAATATTAGTCGACGATGAGATAACGACAGGAAATACTTGTATCAATTTAATAAAAAAGATAAATGAATTATTTCCTAAGAAAAGATATACAATATGCTCTATATTAAACTGGATGAACGACGAAGCTTTTGATAGATTTAAAAAATTAGAACAAGAAGTAAATTGTAAAATAAACTTTGTATATCTTTTCTCTGGCGATTTTGAATTTAAATGTGATGAAGAAAAAGTAGAAAATATAATAAAATGCAGTGAAAATAAAGATAATATTAGATTTAAAAATAAAGATTTAAAAGTATCTTATACTTATATAGATATGAAAAAATACGAACATAATAAAAAATATCTAAAATATACAGGACGATTTGGAATAAATAAAGAAGATCAAAAGAACTTATTAGATACAGTAAAAAAAGAAAGTCTTAAATTTAGTATTGATTATGATGAGAAGATTTTATTCTTGGGTACTGAGGAATTTATGTACATACCTATGCTTTTTGCAAAACAATTTGAAGATAAGGATGTATACTACCACTCAACAACACGCAGTCCAATAGTAGAGTTTGATAAAGAGGGCTATCCAATAAAGAGCAAATTTACACATAATAGTCTTTATAATAAAGATATATTTAATTATATATACAATATTGATAAATACGATTATGATAAATGCTTTTTATTTTGCGAATTAGATAAAGAAAAGAAAGAATTTAAAGAAATCATAAATGTATTTTCGAATACTTCTATAAAAGAGCTAAATATAGTTATGTTTAAATAAAATCATATACTAGATGATTTGTTTATACAAAAATAAAGTAGGGATATTAAAAATAATTCAAAGGGAGAATAATATGAAGGAATTTTCAACATATAAAAAAGACGATGTGATTTTTTTATTAAAAGATATATCGGATATGATAGTAGAAGAAGATAATATGACTAGGGAAAAAAAGATACAAAGTGGCACACATTACTCAGAGATGATACCCATAGAATATCAGGTAAGCGATGAATACTTAAATTTATATAGAACAAAATTAAAAGAAAACAAAGAAAAACTTGCATTTGCAATTGGTGTAATGAGTGAGAAAATTTTAAAAAGACATGATAAAAATGTAGTGTTAGTTTCGCTGGCTAGAGCTGGTACTCCGATTGGTATATTAGCTAAACGATATATAAAACAAAGATATAATTTAGACTTGCCACATTATACAATTTCTATAATAAGAGACAGAGGTATAGATATAAATGCAATTAAATATATAATAAATAAACATAAAGATAGCTCGAAAATACAATTTATAGATGGATGGACGGGAAAAGGCACAATAGCAAATGAACTTAAAAAAGCATGTGATGAACTTGAGGGGATTTTTAATATGAAATTTGATTCATCACTTGCAGTTTTAGCAGATCCTTGTGGTTATTCAAATGTATATGGGATTAGAGAGGATTTTTTGATTCCAAGTGCTTGCTTAAATTCGACAGTAAGCGGCCTTGTAAGCCGAACAGTTTTGAGAGATGACTTAATAGGAAAAGACGATTTTCATGGGGCAAAATTTTATAAAGAGTTAAAATATGTCGATGAATCAAACAACTACTTAGATACTATTTCAGCTTGTTTTAAAAATGAATACCAAAATATAGATGAGACTATGAAAGATTGGACTGAAGATATAATAACTAAAGTCGGTAATTGTGATGTCAAAAATATAAAACAAAAATACGATATAGAAGATGTAAATTTTATAAAACCAGGAGTTGGGGAAACTACAAGAGTTCTTTTACGAAGAATACCATATAAAATACTTGTAGATGATTTAAACAATCAAAAACTAAAGCATATACTTATTCTAGCTAAAGAAAAAAATGTAGAAGTAGAAGAATTCGATTTTAAGGCGTATAGTTGCTGTGGAATAATCAAAAATATGAAGGATGTTTAAAATGGTAGTATTTTCAGATTTAGATAGAAGCATAATATATTCAAAAAGATTTTTGGGAAAAGATAAAAGCGAGTTAGAAATTGAAATATATAAAAATGAAAATATATCTTATATATCTAAAAAAACAGTAAAATTGATTAAACAACTCCAAAAAAATATAGAATTTATACCGACTACTACAAGAAATATAGAACAATTTAAGAGAATAGAATTTTCAAAATACGATATAGACTTTAAATATGCAATAACTTCAAATGGCGGAAATATCTTAGTTAATGGCCAAATAGACAGTGAATATAAAGATTATATAAATCAAAAACTAAAAAATAGCATACATATTGATGAAATAATGAAACTATTAGAAGAATATAAAAATATAAAGGGAATAAAAAAAATAAGGAAGGCAGATAATATCTTTGCATATATAGTAGTAGATAATAAAATTTTTGATTTGAAATATATAGAGCTATTTATAAACAAAATAAAAGACTTAAATTGGGAAACGTATATAAATGGAACAAAAATATATTTTTTACCACAAGAACTAAAAAAATCTACGGCTATAAAATATATATGTGATAAGTTTGGTTATAAAAATACATTTGGTATTGGCGATTCAATTATGGACAAAGATATGCTTGACTTTTGTAGAAGTTCTTATTTGCTTAGACATGGAGATTTAGTAAATTCACTAAGTAAAGAAAATAAATATATTATAAGCCGAGAATGTGGATTTAGGGGAAGTGAAGAAGTATTAAAATATATTATATCTTATAAGTAAAATATAATATAAAATAATTTTAGAGGTTATCACGATATTTGTGACAACCTCTTTTAATATAAGGAAATATAATTTAGTTTTAAATCAATATAGGTTTATCGATATTAAATTTGCTTTTTTGAAAAGTTAATTTATTAAAATTGTTTAAAAAGTATTTATATATATCGCTAGATAATGGTTCAAAGTCGAAAGATAATTTGCAAACTTCGATTTCGTTTCCAGTTTTTCTAAAATATTCACAAATCCATTTTGGTTCTTCAAAATATATATTCATATTCGCAGTCACATTGTTCATATCAAAACCTCCTAGACTAAATAATAAAGATTTAGTGTAATTCTTAATTAATAAGTATTCTGATAACTTACAAAGTATTCCAAAAATAATAAATATATATAGAAAAAACTTGTACCAATCTAAAATTGATACAAGTTTTGTTGATTTTGAAAAAGTAAAACAATTTATAATTATAATTTTATCTTAACATTTTGTCTTCCCTGTCTAATATAACATCGACATCTACTTTTTCGTCGATTGCCTTTTTAATTGCTTCTTCTATAGTTTTACCAAGAGGCATTAAGTTTGTAGTATGATAAGATACTTTGTCTAGTGTTCCAAAACAAAATCTATATCCAGTTGAAAAACCAAATAATGTATAGTGACCATCATATTGTTCTTTTGCAATGTAGTCGGCAACTACTAAAGCTTGAGCAAGATCCATATTATCCATATTTTTGATAAATGTAAGATTATCAGTAGGTAATACTACTTTAACTGGATTATCATCTAATTTTACCAATGCTTCATGAGAACTTATTTCTTTTAAATATACCCCTAAAGTATTTGAACTTCCATTATCATATAAAACTCTATCGCCGAATTGCATATTTATTCCCCCTTCAAAAACGTTTCTTAAAGTATATAAGTAACTTATATTTTAATTATAGTCTAATTAATTTAGATTTTCAATAAAATAGTAGGTGAAATATATGTTAAAAAACATCAAAAAAAATTAGAAAAAAGATGAAATGTAATGGAAAAATAAATTTTATTGAAAAACGTAGTTATTTTTAATTGACATTGATTATCATAATATGTTACTCTTATATTACAAAAAAAGAAAGTGAGGAGTAACATGATATTTAAAAACAAAAAATTCAAGACTGCTATGGCAACATTAGCTATTTTAACGATATTTGGGGGAACAGTAAGCAGTGCATATGCGGCAGAATTAACAAACAGCCAAAGTATATCTGTAAACGAAAGTGTTCAAAGAGTAGAATTAAAAACAACTTTAAAACATGATACAGAAGACAAAGATTCATCTGCGAACTCATACCTAAAAGAAAGTTATTTAAAAATAGAAAATGGGAAAAGATATATGGTTTTAGTTTTAAGTTCAGGTAAGATGATGAAATCAGTAATTCCGAGTATAAATGGAGAAAGTGTAGAATATACTAATGACTTAGATGGAGACATTAGAACAATATCTTTCGAAATAAAATCTTTACAAGATGATATAAGAATTAACTTCCAAATAAATCCTTTTGGAAATTTTGTGGTTAATGCAAACTGTAGAGTTAAATCTGAAATAGTAACTGGTTCAACTGATAAAGAAGACAAAGAAGACAAAGATGATACAGTAACTGGACCAACACAAAAACCAGAGACTCCAGATAATAGTGACAAAGAAGATAAAGAAGATAAAGAAGACAAAGATGACAATACTTCTGACAAGGAAGACAAAGAAGATAAAGATGATACAGTAACTGGACCAACACAAAAACCAGAAACTCCAGATAATGACAACAAAGAAGATAATAAAGAAGAAGACAAAGAAGACTCTTCAAACTCTACATATAAAAATGGATACTACCAAGTAAAAAATATAGTAATATTAGATAACGAAGTAGGATACTCAATGGTTAGAGGTCTTTTAAATGAAACAAGTAACTTAGAAATAAGAGATGGAAAATACTACTTAACATTTGAAATGGGTCAAAGTAGTTTAATGAAAGACATAGTTATAAAAGCTAACTCTAAAGAGTTAAAATATACTAAGAAAAATGTAGGTAATGATACTATAAGAATAACAGTTGAAATACCAAGTTTATCTTCAAAACTTAATATAAGTACATATGTAACTATGATGGGTAAAAATGTTGATTTCGATTTAAAATTAAATCAATCTACATTAAAATTTGTCAGCTCTAATGAGGAAGGTCAATTACCAGGAAATAACAACAATGCCGGAAATAACAATGGATCAAATGATTCAAACAATGATTCTAACACTGGAAATGATAACAATGCTGGTGGCAATATAACTGAAACTGTAAAAGGTAAACTTTACACTATAAAAAATGAAGTTATTCATGAAAATCAAACTGGTAAAGAAATGGCTAGAAAATATTTAAATTCAACTTCAAAAATAGAAGAAATAAACGGAGAGCTTTATTTAACTCTTACATTTACAGGTACAGATTTAATGAACAATCATAAATTCTATGTAAATGGAAAATCTGTTAGTTATACTTCATCAACTTCAGGAAATAGCAAAAGCTACAGATTCAAAATAAACTCATTAAACGACGATATAAAAGTAAGTGCTTTTATAGTTCCAATGAGTAGAAATGTTGAGTTCGGAGTTAAATTATTAAAAGATACTTATACATTTGTAAAAGATTTCGATGCATCAAATGATTCAAATAATGCTGGAAATGATTCAGACAACGGAAATGGTGGAAGCAACTTTGATGATATGATGAACGGCGGAGGAAACTTCGAAGGCTTTGAAGATGAAAAATTACCACAAACAGGTAGCGTAATAAATGCAGAAAGCATGTTAATGGGCGGAAGTTTAATAACAGCATTAGGTGCATTTGTAGGTAGAAGAAAAAGAAAGTAGGACATAAAATGAAGAAATTAAAGCATTTATTTACTATATTACTAACTATATTTTGTATAACTAACGTAAGTTATGCAGCAAGTTTAGATTATGGACTATACAACGTTAAAAATGATGTATACCATGAACAAGAAATCGGGATGAATATGGCTAGAACATATTTAAATCAAACTATGAGAGTTGATGCAAAAACTAATGGGACTTACTACTATACTGTAGAATTTAGTGGTACTGAATATATGAATAAACACAGAATATTAGTAAATGGTAGTCAGGTTAGTACTACTAAAAAATCAAATAGTTCTAATGGAACTATAAAATTAACTTTTAAAGTTAAATCTTTAAGCTCAAAAATAAAAGCTAGAATTTATGTTGATGCTATGGGAAGAGATGTTGAATTCCAAATAATACCTGATTTTAGCACTGCAAAATGTGTACAAAAATACAGTAAAAAAGAAACTACTAAAACAGACAAAACTGATAAAACAAACAAAAGTGATAAAAAAGAAAATACAAAATCAGATTCTAAAAAAGAAGAATCTAAAAAAGAATCAACAAAATCTGATTCAGATAAAACTAAAGAAACTGAAAAAGTAGATACAGCTAAAGACTCTAAAAAAGATTCAGATAAAGAAAACGAAGAAAAGACTGAATCTAAAACAGAAGAAAAAGCAGAAGAGTCAAAAGAAGATACTAAAGAAGAAAAAGAAGATAAAACAGAAGAAAAAACTGAGACTGAAAAAGTAAGTGCAGAAAATACTGATGAAAAAAAATCTTCAAAAATGCCATTAATAATAGGTGGTGTTGCAGTTTTAGCAGTAGTTGGTGCGGTAGTAGTGTTTACTAAAAAGAGAAAATAGATGCGAAAAAAGATAAGTACAATTTTGATTCTTGTGGGGATACTTATGATAGTAATCCCCCAAGGATTAAAATACTATTCAAGACAGGTAGAAAATAAAAGCATGCAAAAGTTTAAAAGTGAGCTTCAAGACAAAAGTGAAAGTCAAGATGAGGTAGAAGATAATTATAAACCGGGAGATGAAATCGCGATAATGAGAGTAAAATCTGTAGGTTTAGAAACGGTGATTGTAGAGGGCACAGACACCAAGTATTTGAAATATTATGCATGTCACTTTGAAGGAACTGCTATGCCAGGGGAAAATGGCAATTTTTCTGTAGCTGGACATAGTAGCTATTTGTATAACCAAGTATTTAACGAACTACATAAAGTAAAAATAAACGACAAAATAGAGATTGAAAACACAAAGGGCATATTTAAATATAATATAACAGAAATATTTGATACAGAGGCTGAAAATACTTTTGTTTTAGATCAGGATACAAGTAAAAAAGAGATAACTTTAGTTACATGTACTGATGGAGGAAAAAAACGACTTATTATAAAAGGAGAAATTGAAGAATAAATATTTCTTCATTATATTTCTCTTAAATTTTGAATCTTATTCAAAATATAAATTTGAAAATAATGACAATTAATATAAATAAATATTTATAAGACAGGAAAGAGGAACAAAATTGAAAAAGATTTTATGTTTAATATCGATTTTGATGGTTACTTTTTCAGTAATTGGATGCTCATCTAGCGAGGTAGATAGTTCTAAAGAACAAGCTACATCAAAAGATGAAAAACAAGTAGTAGTAGCTACATCAGTTGCAATTACTGAAATATTAGATAGGTTAGGTGTAGAAGTTAGTGGTGTACCACAAACTAGCTATGAACTTCCAGAAAGTGCAAAAGGTGCTACGGAAGTTGGAAGTCCAATGAATCCAGATATGGAAATAATAAAATCACTAAATCCAACAGACGTAATATGTGTTGATACTTTAGGAAGTGATTTTGAAAAACAATTTGAAGAAAACAATATAAATGCTGATTTTTATAATCTAAGCAATGTAGACGGATTAAAAGAAACAATAGCTGCTTTAGGAGAAAAATTCAATAAACAAGATAAAGCAAATGAAATATTAGATGAAATAAAAGAAGTAGAAAATAAAGTTAATTCTAATAAAAAATCTGATGATAAGATCTTAGTATTATTTGGAGCACCAGGAAGTGTAATGGTAGCTACGGACAAAAGTTATATAGGAAACTTAGTCGAGTTAGCTGGAGGAAATAATATATTCTCAAATGCAACTAGCTCATTTACTCAAATAAACTTAGAAGAAATAATAAAGTTAAATCCAGATAAAATATTAGTTATGACTCATGCCGTTCCAGAGGCTGCAAAAAAATCTGTAGAAGAAGAATTAAGTAAAGACCTTTGGAAAAATGTAAATGCAGTTAAAAATAACGATATAACTTATTTAGAAAATGGTTATTTCGGAATGAGTGCAAACTTACAAATAGTTGAGGCAGTAGAAAAATTAGGAGATATATTATATGAGTAAAATAAAAACACCGACGTTAAGTAGTTCTAAAAAAATATGTATGATACTTACTACAGTTTTTGTTTTATGTTTTACGATATTAATCTCTTTAAGAATAGGTAGTATAGATATTTCTTTCAAAGAATTAATTGATGGTATGTTTTTAAGTAAACAAAGCAACAATTTCTTAATAATAAGAGATCTTAGAATGCCTAGAGTCTTATCTGCTGTATTAATAGGTGGTAACCTTGCAGTAGCAGGTGCACTTTTACAAACTACAATGAAAAATCCACTAGCTGACCCTGGTATAATCGGGATTTCATCAGGAGCAAGCTTAGGGGCTATAGCTGTAATGGTTATATTTACAGATCTTATAAAATATAAAATCATAATAGCTTTTATAGGTGGTATAATAGCTGCATGCCTTGTTTACTTAATTGGAGAAGATAAAGGATTTTCACCAGTTAGAATAATACTTGCAGGTGTATGTGTAAACTCAATATTAAATGCATTATCTTCAATGGTGACGGTATTTAATAGTGCAGGAGTTTCAAGTATACAGACTTGGCTTTTAGGAAGTTTAGTAAATGTAACATGGAATGATTTCAAAATACTAGCTTTATATACAATAGTAGGAATAGCACTATGTTTACTAGTTATAAAAAGCTGTGACCTTATGGGTCTTGGTGACAAAACAGCTCAAAGTTTAGGTCTAAACGTAAACAGAGTTAGAGTTATGATAACTTTTGTTGCAGTATTTTTAACTAGTATATCTACAGGAGTAGGTGGGGTTATATCATTTGTCGGACTTGTAATACCACATATATGTAGATTCTTAATAGGCTCTAGCCATAAATTCCTAATACCATTTAGTTATTTTATGGGAGGATTTTTACTACTTGTTGCAGATACAGTATCAAGAAATATATTTAGACCTTATGAAATACCAGTAGGACTTACAATGTGTTTAGTAGGCGGTCCATTCTTTATATACATACTTAGAAGGAGCAAAAGATAATGATTAAGTTAGAAAATATAAGTTTTTCTTATAACAAGAAAAAAGAATTTATACAGGATTTATCATTAGAATTTAAAAGTGGGGAAATCACTACTATCCTTGGACCAAATGGAAGTGGAAAAAGTACACTTTTACATATGATGTCTACTTATTTAAAACCTAAAAGCGGAAAAATCTATTTAGGAGATAAAGATTTAGGTAAATTAAAACAAAAAGAAATAGCAAAATATATATCATGTGTGTATCAAGAAAATGAAGCACCAGATGATATAACTGTAAGGGATTTAGTATCATTTGGTAGAAATATATATTCAAATGTCAAAAAAGAAGACAAAGAAGAAAATAAGAGAATGATAGATTTTGCATTAAAAGCTACAGGAATAGAAGAAATTCAAGATAAAAAAGTTGTAAATTTATCAGGTGGGCAAAAACAAAGAGCATTTATAGCAATGTCACTTGCACAAAATACAGAAGTTCTGCTTCTTGATGAACCGACAACTTATCTAGATATATATCATCAAATAGAGATACTTGAAGTTGTAAAATCTTTAAATGAAAAATACAATATCACAATAGTTATGGTTTTACATGATTTAAACCAAGCTATAAACTACAGTCATAATATTGTTATAATGAAAAACGGAAATTTAATAAAACAAGGAAAAGCGACTGAAGTTTTAAATGAGCAAACTATAAAAGATGTTTATAATGTGTCTGGATATATACATAAAGAAGATAATGAGGAAATCTATTTTATACCTAAGAAAATATGTTAATCATAATAATTAGATAGAAATTAGACAATAAAAACATATTTATGTTTCTAATAATATAGATGAAATTAAAGCAAGAATGCTCGTTTTAGGCATTCTTGTTTTATTAAACGGCTAATTACCAAAATATTACATAAGGAGGGTGTTTTAATGATAAAAAAAATAGGACTTATAGCTTTAGGGACATTATCATTAATAGTGGGTATAATCGGTATATTCTTACCAATACTTCCAACAACGCCACTGTTACTTTTAACTTCATACTGCTATATAAAAAGTAGTGAGAGGTTAAGTAAGAAATTTATGAATACAAAAATATACGATAAATATGTTAGAAACTTCCACGAACAAGGTGGAATGACCTTAAAAGGTAAATTAATGCTTACTATACCAGTATCATTACTTTTACTATTCATGTTTATAATAATTGAAAGTCCAATAATGAGATGTGTAATAGTTATTATGTGGGTTACAAAAGTTATATTCTTTACAAAAATGAAGACAATCAAAATAGAAGAGGTGTAAAATGTTTAAAAAGAGATTATTAGAGCTATGCAATAGTTCTAAAAAATGGATTGCAATGACAGTTTTAATGAACTGGATTTCAATAATATGCAATATACTAGTTATCCTATTTATAGGAAACACAATAGATAAATTAATAAATTCAAACTTAGAAATAAACTACTTAAGAGATGGACTTTATATAGGATCTCTTTTAGTAATAAGATTTTTAGCAAACTACTATTCAACAAGATTCTCACTTAATTCATCAAGTGAAGTTAAAAAAGTTTTAAGAGAGAAAATATATGAAAAATTATTAGATATAGGTGTAAATTACAACAAATTTATATCTACATCATCAGTAGTTCAAATAGGTGTTGATGGTGTTGAAGCATTAGAAATTTATTTTGGTAGATTCTTACCACAATTATTCTACAGTGCATTAGCTCCACTTACATTATTTGTAGTAGTATCATTTATAAGTTTTAAAGTAGCATTAGTATTATTAATATGTGTACCTTTAATACCGCTTACAATAATGGCAGTTATGAAAATAGCTAAAAAATTATTAAGCAAATACTGGGGTGTATATACTAACTTAGGTGATTCATTCTTAGAAAATCTTCAAGGTCTTACTACTTTAAAAATATTCGACTTAGATGAAGAAAAAAATAAAGAGATGAACGAAGATGCAGAAAACTTCAGAAAAATAACAATGAGAGTTTTATTAATGCAATTAAACTCAATAACAATAATGGACTTAGTTGCTTATGGTGGTTCAGCTGTAGGTATATTAATAGCAATAAGCCAATTTAGAAGTGGAATAATAACTCCTGGTGGATTATTAATAATAATACTTTTAAGTGCGGAATTCTTCTTACCAATGAGACTTTTAGGTTCACTATTCCACGTTGCTATGAATGGTATATCAGCAAGTGATAGAATATTTGACTTACTTGATATAGAAGTAGAAGAAAAACCATCTTTAAGTGACGAACAAATGAAATCTCTTGATAATATAGACATAAAATTAGAAAATGTGTCTTATAGTTACGACAAGAAAAGAACAATATTAGAAAATATAAACATAGACATAAAAGAAAAACAAACAGTTGCATTTGTCGGAGAAAGTGGTTCAGGAAAAAGTACAATAACTAGCTTACTTCTTAAAATAGATGAAGTAGATAAAGGTGCTATAACATTTAACGGAATCAACTTAAACGACATACCATTTGATGTATTAAATAAAAAAGTTGGATTTATAAACCACAACGCTTATATATTCAATACAACAATAAGAGAAAATATTAAAATGGGTAAAAAAGATGCTACTGATGAAGAAATATATGCAGTATTAAAAGAAGCAAACTTAGATAGCTTCGTTAAAAAACTTCCAAACAAACTTGATACAAAAGTTGGAGAAGGCGGAAACTTACTTTCAGGTGGACAAAAACAAAGACTTTGTCTTGCTAGAACAATAATCAAAAACCCAGATATATATATATTCGACGAGGCTACTTCAAATATAGATGTAGAAAGTGAAGAAAAGATTTGGGAAAGTATAGAAAAATTATCTAAAGATAAAACAGTTATAATAATTTCACACAGATTATTAAACGTTAAAAATGCAGATACAATCTACATGTTAGAAAACGGCGTAATAGCTGAAAGTGGAAATCACAACGAACTTATGTTAAAAGGTGGAGTATATAAAAACCTTGTAGATCACCAAAATGATTTAGAAAATATATACGACGAATTAGAAAGCAAAAACTTAGAAAAAGTTTCAGAAGAAATCGAGGTGATATAGTATGGAACAAAAAAGACAATCAGGATTTAAAATAATGTTAAGGCTTATAAAAGTCTTAAAACCACTAGCACCAATAATGATGATAACTATATCATTCGGTATATTAGGATTTTTAGCTGCAACTGCAATAACATCATTTGGTATGGTTGCGGGAGCAGATATATTAGGATTTAATGTAGGAATAAAAGCCTCTACTGCTATAAAAATAGTTATAGCTTGTGCAATACTTAGAGGAATACTTAGGTTTATAGAGCAATATTCAGGACACTTTATTGCCTTTACAATACTTGCAATATTAAGAGATCAAGTTTTCAAAGCGTTAAGAAAATTAGCTCCAGCAAAACTTGAGTCAAAAGAAAAAGGTAGTTTAATATCTATAATAACAAGTGATATAGAATTATTAGAAGTATTCTATGCTCATACAGTAGCTCCAATAGCAATAGGTGTAGTTACATCAATTATAATAGCATGCGTATTATTTGCTATAAACCCAATATTCGGGGCATTATCAGTAGTATTTTATTTAATAGTTGGATACTTTATACCAGTATTCTCATCAAAATTCGCTAAACAAGGTGGAGTTGAATATAGAGCAGCATTTGCTGATTCAAACTCATACTTCTTAGAAAGTTTAAATGGGATAAAAGAAATACTTTTATTTGATAAAGGTGAAGACAGAAAAAATGCTATAAATGAAAATAGTGAAAAATTACACGAAAAAATGGGTGTAATAAAAGGTCACGAAGGAATAATAAGAGCCTTCACAGATATAGTAATAATGATAGCAATACTTACATTCTTATTCGTAAGTATTAAGTTAAATGAACAAGGTCAAATAACTATAGGTCAAGGTTTAGTTGCAATAGTGACTCTTGCAAGTTCATTTGGACCAGTTGTTGCACTAAGTAACTTATCAAATAACTTAATTCAAACATTTGCATGTGCACAAAGATTATTCGATATATTAGATGAAGTGCCAGCAGTTGAAGATGTAGAAGGTGAAACTGAACTTTCTTCAAAAGATATAAAAGTAGATAATATAAGCTTTGATTATGATAATAGAGAAAATATATTAAAAGACTTATCACTAGATATCAAAAAAGGTGATAAAGTCGCTATAATCGGTGAGAGTGGATCTGGTAAGAGTACACTTCTTAAATTAATGATGAGATTCTGGAATGTAGATAAAGGTGAAATCTCAATAGGTGGGGAAAACTTAAAAACTATACCTACAAAAACTTTAAGAAAATCTCAGACTTTAGTAAGTCAAGATACATTCTTATTTAACGATACAATATTAAACAATATTAAAATGGGTGACAGAGATGCAAGCTTTGAAGATGTGATTAAGGCTGCTAAAAAAGCATCTATCCACGAATTTATAATGAAACTTCCACAAGGATACGAAACAAATGTTGGAGAATTAGGTGGAAACTTATCATCAGGTGAAAAACAAAGAATGTCTATGGCTAGAGCATTCTTAAGAAATAGTGACATACTTATATTAGACGAGCCTACAAGTAACTTAGATACATTAAATGAGGCAAGTATATTAAAAACTATCGACGATGAATGTAAAGATAAGACAATAGTAATGGTATCTCACAGAAAATCAAGTAGTGCAATATGCAATAAGAGATACGGATTAGAAAATAAAAAACTTGTGCGTATACAATAGTTTAATTTAGACCGTATGAATTTTCATACGGTCTTTAAAAAGAGTGTATTAAATTAGCACATAACAAATTTATGAGGAAATAAAAATAGATATGAGTAGAATAGAAAGAGAAAAAAAGATAATAGGCGTTATGGTAGATATCTACTGTAAGAAAAAACATAAACACAAAGACGGTTTATGTGAAGAATGCCAAGAATTATTAGATTACAGTAGACAAAGATTAGACAAATGTAAATTCGGCGAGGAAAAAACTTACTGCCAAAAATGTCCTATACATTGCTACAAAAAAAGCATGAAAGAAAAAGTAAAAGACGTGATGAAATTTAGTGGTCCTAGATTATTAATATATAGACCAGTTGATTTCTTCAGACATCTTATAGGAAAATAAGAAAATATTTAGCTTAAAGATTTTTGCAATTTATTATAAAAAGGAGATAAAATTTTTGTGATTTATCTCCTTTTTTTGCTTATTTCTCTTGCAATTTGTGCCATTTTTATGGATAATAGATATAGCTAAAAATAATATAATAATAGTAAAAATATGTATTGTATATTGTTTATAATTATATAGTATACGATTAAAATTCGGAGGAATAAAATGGAAATAAACTTTAAAACTTCAGGAATATGCTGTAGAGAAATGAACTTCTCAGTTGATGAAAATAACACAATAACTGATGTTGAATTCGTAGGAGGATGTAACGGAAATCTTTCAGGAATGGCTAAATTACTAATAGGACAAAATGCATTAGAAGTTGCAGAAAAGTTAGAGGGAACTACTTGTGGAAACAAAATGACTTCATGTCCAGACCAATTATCAAAAGCTATAAAAGAAAATATAAAATAATTACATATATTAAAAAGTATATTTATATTTTATATTAATACATAATTATTGACAAAAATTTTGACTTTGAATATAATATAATGTATATGTATATAAAATCAAAATTTGTCAATAATAATATAAAAAGCTAAGATAAGGAATAGTAATAATAATAACTTAAACAGAAAGTTGCCGGTTGATGAGAGGCGCACTAGGGATATTATGAATACACCTTTGAGCTTCACTTTTGAAATATAGTAGGAAGTGACGTGTGCACACGTTATAGTGCAGAGTTTTTAACTCACTGAGGTAGATAATGTGAATTATCTATAAACAAAGGTGGTAACGCGAGATATACCCTCGTCCTTTAGATAGGACGGGGGTTTTTTAATACAAAAAATAATTACATTTATATAATAAAGGAGTGAATAAAATGACAGTATACGAAGAATTAGTCGAAAGAGGACTTATCGCACAAGTAACTGACGAAGATGAATTAAAAGAATTAATAAATGCAGGTAAAGCTACATTCTATATAGGATTCGATGCTACTGCTGATTCTCTACACGTAGGTCACTTCATGGCTTTATGCTTAATGAAGAGATTACAAATGTCTGGTAACAGACCAATAGCACTAGTAGGTGGAGGAACTACAATGATAGGTGACCCATCTGGTAGAAGTGATATGAGACAAATGATGACTCCAGAAATGATAAACCATAACTGTGAGTGTTTCAAAAAACAAATGAGCAAATTTATAGATTTCTCAGATGACAAAGCAATATTAGTAAACAATGCTGACTGGCTACTTGACTTAAACTATGTAGACGTATTAAGAGAAGTTGGTTCTTGCTTCAGTGTTAACAGAATGCTTTCTGCTGAATGTTACAAACAAAGAATGGACAGAGAAGGTGGGCTTACTTTCTTAGAATTCAACTACATGATAATGCAAGCTTACGATTTCTATCAATTATACCAAAAATACGGATGCCAAATGCAATTAGGTGGAAACGACCAATGGTCAAACATGCTTGCAGGTACTGACTTAATAAGACGTAAATTAGGTGAAAATGCATACGCTATGACTATAACTTTACTTCTTAACTCTGAAGGAAAGAAAATGGGTAAAACTCAATCAGGAGCTGTATGGCTAGATCCTAACAAAACTTCTCCATTCGAATTCTACCAATACTGGAGAAACGTATCAGATGCTGACGTTATAAAATGTTTAAAAATGCTTACTTTCTTACCATTAGAAGAAATAAAAGAAATGGAAAAATGGGAAGGTAGCGAACTTAACAAAGCTAAAGAAATACTTGCATATGAATTAACTACATTAGTTCACAGCGAAGAAGATGCAAAAGCTGCACAAGAAAGTGCAAGAGCATTATTCAGCCAAGGTAATGCTGCAAACATGCCAACAGTTGAATTAGCAGATAGCGATTTAGAAGATGGTAAAATAGACATAATAAGCTTACTTGTTAAAGCTGACCTTGCACCATCAAGATCAGAAGCTAGACGTAATATACAACAAGGTGGAGTTTCTGTAAATGGTGAAAAAGTTACAGATATCCAAGCTACAGTTGCTAAAGAAGAATTAGTAGACGGTGCTGTTGTTAAACGTGGTAAAAAGAAATTCAAAAAAGTTGTAGTAAAATAATAAATATTAAATTATATCTTAAAATAATATTTAAAAGGAGTGAACGAATTATTTCGTCACTCCTTTTAAATATTATTTTAAGATATTTATTGTTTATATAGTATAATTAAAACTATTTAACTCCCATTATACCATCGACTAAAACATCTACAGTTGCATTTAGGAAGTAATCGTTTATATTTACATCTTTTAAGGCTTCTTTTATGCCTTCTTCGCTGTGTTTAACTCCAGTTAATTTTTCTTCTATAAAAGATACATCTTCTTTTCCAAAGAAGTCTCCGAAGAATTTGATATCTTTTATTATTCCTTTTTCTACGTTTAAGTTAAACTCAACATTTCCACCTGGATATTTTAATTCATTGCTTAAAGCGAATTTTGGTGAGTTTCCGTAGTTCCATTCCCAAGTGCTGTATTTTTCTTCTACTAATTTTTCTATATTAGCTATATCTTCATCAGTCATAGTGTACATTTTACTGTCTTTATCAGTTTTAGCTATAAAATCCATTAAATAATCTTTGAATTCTAAAACTGTCATAGGTTCTTTTAAATGTTCGCTTATATTAGTGACTCTTGATTTAACAGATTTAACAGACTTCCCTTCAAATTTTATAGGTTTTACTTTAAGAGCTGCTGATACATCGTTTATTTCTGATGAGAATAATAAAGTACCATGGTGCATTACTCTGTCTTTGTAATTGTATTGTGCATTTCCTGAGAATTTTTGTCCATCTATTAATAAGTCGTTACGTCCTGAAAATTCAGCATTTACACCAAGTCCTTTTAATGCATCGACAATAGGCATTGTAAAGCGTTTGAAGTCACTAAAGTGGTTATTGTTACAAGCTATAAAAGTAAAGCATAGATTTCCTAAGTCGTGGAAAACTGCTCCTCCACCTGACTGTCTTCTAACTACTTTTATATCGTGTTCTTTAACATATTCATAATTTATTTCAGATAAAGTATTTTGGTTTTTTCCAACTATTATAGCCGATTCATTTCTCCAAAGTAAGAATAAATCTTCCTTTGTGTTTTTTAAAAAATATTCTTCCATTGCTAAATTAAAATATGGATTTGTTTTTTCGTTGTAAATTAATAACATTAAATTGTTGTCCCCCTGTGGATTTTAAAAATTTTTTTCAATATAAATACAATATAGATTTACATTTCATTATGTTAATTTCGACAGAAATATAAAATATCCTCTAATTTATCTGAAATTTTTTTCTTATAAAATGAACAATAGGAACGATATATAGATAAAATGCAAATGGGATATAACTATAACTATTTATTCCAAGTACTGAACAAGGGACAAGTGCTGCTATACACCATGGGATTAGTGCAGGCGTTAAAATTGCTGAGTTTGAAAAATCTAGTGCAAGTTCATCATTTGGTTCATCTTCATAGAGATCTTTTACAATATCTAAAGTTAAAATAATAGCGATAGTTTGGCTACAACCAACAGCAGCATTTATTATTCCAAGTATTACTGTAACTAAAAAAATAGAAGACTTTGATAAGTTTTTTTCTTTTAATTTAACTTTTAAATTTTCAAATACATTTAACCCGCTGAAAAATCCAGAAATAGAACATGAAATTACAATTATATAACATGTTTTTAACATCGAAATTATACCGCCACCATGGATTATATTTTTCAAAATATCAGAGTTATTGCTATATCCGAAAACTAAATAATTCAAAAAATCATAAACATTCGTATGTTGGATAAAAATATCTAAAATAAATGCACATAATACACTTATCGGAATAGAATGAGTTATTTGAACTTTTAATATTGAAAGAAGAAATAATATAATAGCAGGTAACAATAATAAAAGTGATACATTGTAATAATTATATAATTCATTGCTCAAGCCATTACTCATAGATGTAAGTGGGTATTTAAGTGAAAGTACAAGATAAAAAGCTATACATAATGCAAAAGGAATTATATTATCTATTATTATTTTTTTTACATAATCAAATAGTTTTAAATTTGTTAAATTGCAAAGTAAAAGTAAGCTTGATGAAAGTGGAGAAGTTCTATCTCCAAAGTATGCACCTGAAAAAATTGCCCCACCTAATATTCCTAAATTAATTCCGGCAGCTTTTCCTATTATAATAAGAGGAATACCAACAGCGCTGACTGTACCAAAAGAAGTCCCAATAAGCATAGATATCAAACTTGTAATTAAAAATGCACACAATATAAATAAGTTAGGATTTACGTATTTTAAAGAGTAATAAATAATGCTAGAAATTACACCCGAACTTAACCATGAACTTATAAGCATACCTATTAAGACTAGGATTAATATTATATTTAATGACTTTTTAGTCTCAATCCAATAAAGCATACCTATTTTTTTTAGTGAATAGCCTCTTTTTAAACCTATAAAAGTAAAAAATAAAAGCGATATGGTGAGTCCATAGCCCAAGAAAATATTGTTTAATACGCTAAATACGAGTATAAATAGAGTAAATAATATACATATAAAAATCAACATAAAATATACCCCTCTTTCTAATTATTTAATTTTATTAAATTGTAACACAATAGAGTTATTTTGAAACGAGACTTAGTAATAAGTCTAATAAAACGTATATTTTTTTATAAAATATGTTTATAACATAATAATTTAAAATATAAATACTTGATAGATAGCAAATATATATAAATAAAATTTAAGTATAAATTTTATTTCAAAATGTAAAAAATATGGTTGAATTTAGAAAATAATTAATATATAATATAAAAGAAATACAAACAAATGAATATATATAGTAAGGTAGAGGTGCAATATACAATAGTACAAATGACGAGGGAAGCTGATGACTTATTTCGAAAGGGTATGTTGCCGAAGTATATAGGCGATACTTTAAACCTATATAACTGGGGGTATATAAAATATATATATCACTGTCACTAAATGTGGAGAGCTATCAAAACTTATCTTTTTAACATATAAAGTAGCAAATCTTGTTGATTATAAAATCAACATCTTTAGTGTACCTTTCTGATATTCATAAATATTAGGAGGATAAAATGAAAAATCAAAAAACAAAAATAGCATTAATATCGATTATGATATTTATGATGTCTACTGTAATGGCATTTGCCGAAGAAGTAGATATTGTCCAAGTTAATGCAGATAAATACGGTGTATTAACATTAATACCACCAATAGTTGCGATAGTGCTTGCATTTATTACAAAAAATGTAGTGATATCTTTAGCTATCGGAATCATGTCTGGAGGATTTATTCTTAATTTCGCAGGAATCAATATTTTTTATACAATAATTCAAGCATTTTTAGATTTAGTAAGTAGAGCAGTAGAATCTCTTGCAGATCCTTGGCATGCAGGTATAATTTTACAAGTTTTAGCAATAGGTGGAGTTATAAACCTAGTAAGTAAAATGGGTGGAGCAAAGGCAATAGCTGAAGCATTATCTAAAAAAGCAAAAACTGCAAAGTCAGCACAGCTTATAACTTGGTTTGCAGGTCTTTTAGTATTCTTTGATGATTATGCAAATTCACTAATAATAGGGCCTATGATGAGACCTGTAACTGATAAAATGAAAATCTCAAGAGAGAGATTAGCATTTATAATAGATGCAACTGCTGCTCCAGTGGCAGGACTTGCAATAATTTCAACTTGGATAGGACTAGAAGTTGGACTTATAGGAGACGCTTTTAATTCAATCGGTGTAAATGAAAATGCATTTGGCGTATTTTTAAATACAATACCATTTAGATTTTATAATATATTAATATTAGCATTTATTGTTATAACATCATGCTTATTAAAAGAGTTTGGTCCAATGAGAAAATGTGAATTAGAAGCGAGACGTGGTGGAAAAAGTCTTGCTGATGGAAATGAATTAAACAAAAAAATATCGCAAGAACACGATGATTTAGAACCTTTAGAAGGTGTTGTACCAAATATATGGAGTGCTATAATACCAATAGGAACATTAATAGTAGGAGCATTAATTGCTTTCTATTATAGTGGTTATACTACTATAATGGCTGGAGATAATAATGTATCAATCGAAATAATGAAAAATGCACCATTTTCATTTGAAGCTATAAGAGAAGCATTTAGTAATTCAGATGCATCAGTGGCATTATTCCAATCAGCATTATTTGCGGGAATAGTTGCTATGATTATGGGAGCAAGTAAAAAAATGTTTACAATAAGTCAAGGTATAGAAATATGGGTAGATGGAATGAAAACTTTACTTATAACTTGTGTAATATTAATATGTGCATGGTCATTAAGTTCAGTTATAAAAGAATTAGGAACTGCTAAATTCTTAATAAACTACTTATCAGATTCAATACCAGCATTTACACTGCCAAGTATAATATTTGTTTTAGGAGCAATAATATCATTTGCAACAGGAACATCTTATGGAACAATGGGTATACTTATGCCACTTGCTATACCACTAGCATACTCAATAAATCCTGATATGAGCTATGTAATAGTATCTACAAGTGCAGTTTTAACTGGTGCAATATTTGGAGATCACTGTTCACCAATATCAGATACAACAATATTATCTTCAATGGGAGCAGGATGTAATCATATAGACCATGTTAGAACACAAATACCATATTCTCTATTTGTAGGTGCTATAACTATATTATTTGGTTATATACCAGCAGGATTTGGATTACCAGTTTATATAGTACTTCCTGTAGCATTAGTTGCAGTATTTGTAGGAGTACAAATATTTGGTAAGAGTGTCGATGTTGATACAAATGAAAATATAGATATAGAAGAAGCATAATGTCATAAATAATCAAAATAAGTCAAATATAAATTAGTAATCAAGATATAATAAATATAAATCAAAAATCAATCAAAAAACTGCTAGCTAAATATAGTTAGCAGTTTTTTGATTTTGCTAAATAAAAGCATTAAAAATAAACTTCTTGGTAATAATATTTAAAAATGAGAAATTTTTAGAATAAAGATTTTTATATATAAAAAAGGAGTATTTTTATGCCTTATGTAAACTTCAAAGAAGAAAATTATAAATTAGATAAACAAATAAAAAACCGAAAAGAAAACAATAAAAAAATAATAAGCCAAATAAAAAAAGATAAAACTCTACTAAGTGGATATAGTCTTGATGGAGAATATAGTTTTAAAAATACAAAAAAACAAATGATAGGTACTCAAGGTGTTTTAAAAGATGAAGATTTTCAAGTGATTAGTGACGAGGATTTTATCTGTGCGAATTTTTTTAATTGTAAATTTCAAAATATAAAATTTATAAATTGTACATTTATAGGATGTAACTTTAAAAAATGTAGTTTTGGAGGCGGTGGAATTATCTTTGAAAATTGTACATTTGTAAAATCAGATTCAATTAAAACTCCATCTTTAAATGTAAAAGATAATTTGGGATGTTATTTTGAAGACTGCTACATATATGCTCGATTTAAAGGAAGTAATATATCATATTCATTATTTGAAAGATGCACATTTGAAAACACAAATTTTGAATTGTCAGACTTGCAAGCTGTTATTATAATTCTTTGGAGCTTGCGATGGAGAATGATATTAGAACAATTGCATTTCCGTCTATATCTACAGGTGTCTATCATTTTCCGGTTGAGCGCGCTGCGAAGATTGCGGTAGATACCGTTCATAGATTTTTACAGGAGAATCCAGACAGTTTTGATCTGGTTGAGTGGGTACTGTTTAACGACCAGGCCGCATCCGCATATGAAACTGAGGTATCCTTAATACAAAAGTAGACTGCAGACAAAGAAACTCGGAAATGCAGAATACATTTCCAGTGCAATATAAATAATACAGACAAGGAAGATTGACAATGAAGCAGGAAAACGAAGATATTGCAAGAAAAATGCAGTATATTCTGAATATGAGACCAGTGTTTAACAAGGAGGCTCTTTTCAGTGACGGAACAAGGTATTACAGAAATCCTACTGAGCCAAAGAGTGGCGAAAAGGTAATAATCAGCTTCAGAACCCAGAAGAATAATGTGGATGCGGTATATCTCGTATCCGGAGATCAGAAATATAAAAT
>ERZ827528.1259-NODE-1259-length-26798-cov-3.292974_pt1 | contig 26798 bp, 29 predicted proteins | sample MGYA00519768_ERZ827528 | MGnify/ENA primary metagenome ERZ827528 (study PRJEB31778, sample SAMEA3449343) | human gut metagenome | biome: human gut; feature: human-associated habitat; material: faeces | place: United Kingdom | collected 2010/2012 ...
AAATGCCTGCCAAGCTCCGCAATTAATCCCCAAAGCCGCCAATTATTCAAACAATATTGAATCCCGGCCCATACTCTCTTTATAGCACCTCATACCTAATCTGGCCGCTTCCCGGACTTTCCCGCTGCCATGCTCCAAGAGCCGTTCTACCAACCCAATATGCTCCCAAGCCCCTCTCCTGCATACTCCAGCTATAGCCGCCGGCAATAAAACCGATGCCCTCGCCATATTGCTCCCTATAATAGCAGCCAATTTCTCCCTGGTCTGCTTGTCAAAAATTAAAATCCGCCGCATATCCATAAGATTAATCAGCTCTTCAGGAGGATGCACCCTTGTAATGTCAGCATTATATGGGCAGCAGGAGCGGCATATTTCACAGCCCAGCAGGCCGTCTCCCAAAAGCGAGAAGCTCGCATATTCCGGCATCCTGTCCGCCATGTCCCTCAGACAGCTGCTGCGTTTGAATCCATTCCCATCAATAGCTTTTCCGGGACACATTTCTGCGCACAACCTGCATAAGGAACAGTTTATTTTCTTACTCTCATTAAATAATACCTCAGGAAGCTTTAAAGTCTCCTTCATCTCAATCATATTTAAAACAAAATAAGAGCCGAACCGCTTGTGTATAAGCAAATCATTCCTTCCCCATAAAAATTCTCCCGTTGAAAAAGCGGCTTCCTTATACGGTATATCGTTGACAACCCTCCCGCCTGTCTCGCCTGCAAAATTCCGGCACGCCATATAAGCCATGTTGGAGGCCGGATAATAAGCGTCTATTTTTATGCAGTTAGCCGGAAAATCTGAAAACGGCTGGTAGCTATGAGCAGTAAGAAGATAATATTTCCCCTCGCGGACAACCTGACATGCATAAAAAGCCCCCAGCCGTTTTAATATTTCCTCTTCCATTTTATCCTCCGTCATTTATAAGCTTCAACGCTTCAATCGCAAAAGGCGGTGAATTACACCGCCTCGCCTTCTCTCAATATGCCTTTTTTCAGTATTATGCAGCCGTACTGTCTTTCCTCTCCCGTCGCTACTACCGCATAGGCATTTTTTGTTTTCTCATAGAATTCAAAGCGCTCAACAAATTTTATATCCGTCTTGCCGTTATATTTATCTACAACGGCCTGGATTTCCGCCCATATGGGAGGCGTAACCTTGTCATCGCCGCACAGCGGCATAAGGGATACAGGGTCGTCCACATATTGGTCAAGAGGCATTAATTTAAGAATGGCCTCTAATATTTCCACAGCATTGTTTCCAAGAGCGCTTACAACCCTTTTCCCACAGCCATATGACGGAAAATTAGCGTCCGCGATAACCAGCGTATCTCCATGTCCCATGTCCCGTATAGTTTTTAACAAATCTCCTGAAAGAATTTTAGGAATCCCTCTAAGCATTTAAAACACCCTCTCTTTATTGCGCTGTAATTTTTAAATATTTTACCATGCTTCAATTCTTTTTTCAAGTACCGTTTACAATGCATAAGAAACCTCAGCCAGAAATGCTAACCATAAAGAAATACTCTTTTTTAAACTACCCGCAATATCCTCCCTCTTTACTCAGCTAAAATTTAGAAAACATATCTTTTCCAAACACTCTCATTACTTCGCTATACCATTTGCCTCTTTTCCTCTCAAAAAATGAATGTCGCCCAAAAAGGCGGCATTCATTTTTATTGAAATAAAGTTACATCCCAAACTGCCTCGCTGCCAACTTCTGATTTATTCAAAAGCATCTCATTATCAACACAAAAAGCAAATTCAGTAGAATATATATAAGCAGAACAGGAAGAAACCGGAGGAATTGCAAGTTTTGCTTGGTCTATCCGAAAGACCTGCCATAACAACTGTTCTGTTTCTGAAACAGACAGGTCCGCACAATATCCTCCATTAACCGTATAAACGCTGTTTACAGAACCATCTCCGTCAAGAATTAATAATGACGCACTATATTGTTCCTTAAAGATATCAGCTAGTTTTGTATTATATTCCGCTCCTAATTCAAAATCATAATTTTCATTTCCTGCACCAAATCCATTTGCCTCATATGCAGTCCAAAATTCCTCATATAGCAGAGAAAATTTTTCAGAATAAAATGCGTCTGTATTTGTATTAAGGAATACAGCGCTTATATATAGCTGCCCTTCGTAATACAGAATATCCTTGATGCTTTCCCGGCCATTAAGGGTAAAAATAGTTTTGTTCAATAGCTCTCCATTAAAAGACAAACCTAATATTTCTTTTTCACCGCCCCGAAATGCTTTAACTATATAACCATCATCGGTAACTGCCAGGCTTTGGATGTTTATATACTCGTCAAGCATATTCGTTGTCTCCGAAATAAGGCTGCCCCTCAAATGCAAATTTAATATACTCAGCTTCGTCCCTTTACTTTGATATTCCTGTCCCACTATATGAATCGTATTCTCTTTAAAAGCTATTGAGGGGGAACGCATAACAGCTTTGCTTTGGTACTCCCATTGAATATTTCCGGAATCATCTAATAAAACTGCCTGCATAATACCATTTTCGGTATTCCCTGCAATTAATATCCCCTTGTCCAGCACAAGATAACAGCAATCAATATCTGTGCCTACATCTGTTTGCCAGATAAGCTCTCCATTATTATATTTCTGAAAAAATGTTCCGTTAAATAAATATTTTATACCTTCTTTGTTTTCCTGAGCATTTATCTCGGAATATTTTTGATGCCACAGCGCCTTCAACACATCCGGATTGGCATCCTCTAGTTCCACTTGGTAAATCTCCATAGATATCGTATTCATAATTTCAATGGTTTTATCATAAGTAAAAGTTCCCGTACTGATATCCTTATATACTTTTTTAACTTCTGAGCGGGATAATCCGCTTGTAGAAAGATCGTACCTTTCAAAAAAAGTCACCGCCTCTTTATATTCCCTGGCTTCAGAATAAACCGAAAATGCCAAAAAGCAGCACAATACCAGCGCCAAGCATAAGCATACTCTAACAGCTATTTTATAATAAAGCTTTGAGGTTGGTTTATTGCTAAGATGGCAAGTGCTATAAAACGCAAGCATCTTGTCTTTTTCCAAATCTATAGGTATTGTATCGAAATACCTTTTTATTTTTCTCTGTATTCTCATTGTTCAATCACTCCTTGAATTAAAATAGCTTTTCAGCTGTTTTAACGCTCTGTAGTATGTTCTTTTGCATGAGTCAACAGAAAGCCCAAAGATAGACGATATCTCTTTGTGTGTTAATCCAGCTACCGCCTTCATAACAACAATCTCTCGTTCATCTTCTGATAATTGCGACATAGCATCAAAAAGAGCATAATACTCTATAAGCGCGTCCTTGGGAGATGAAATTTCCATAGAGTTTGCAATTTCTTCAATATCAAGATGATTTTTTGTTTACTAACTATTCGCAATGAACAATTTCGCGCAATTCCTAGTATCCAAGCTCTGGCATTGCCGCTTTTGTAATTGGAAGCATTTTTAACTATTTCGCATAGCGTATTTTGAAGAGCATCTTCAGCATCGTGCTTGTTTTGGCAAATTGAAAGCGCCAGGGAATAAACCGGCCTGTGCATTATGTCATAAATTACAGATAAGGCGTTGCAATCGCCTTTGCAAATGCCTTGAATGGCCTTTTCACAGGCTATATTGTCAACATACTTGCGTATCATCCCCCAGACCCCCTTGGCATAAATTTCATCTCCTATATAGGAATCATTTTACAGATGCATTTTGTGCGCAAAAAAATCACAGTTTACAATTTATTAATATTTAACTTTTCTGCTAATAGGCCGGTAATAGACACCCATTCCCTTTTTATAAAAATAATAACAGTCTCGTATATTGAAAAATAGACATGGCTATAAATATTTATCTGCTTAAAATTTGCTCCGCCATTTATTTAAGTTTACTATAATTTAATCTGGGCAAAGGACATCCTTTGTATCCAACAAAATCACCCTGTGAATATTATTATAATATGGGCACGTGCCTCAAGCCGGCAATTTGCTGCCGCCTAAAAAAAGCAGTCATTTCAAACAAGCATTTATAAATTTCATGGGTACATTCATCCGCTCCGCGGCCTGTTCCGGCGTCATGCCCCTTTCCAAAAAGCGCCTGCAAACCACCTTTAAGCTCTCTCCAACCTCGATAATATGTTTATCCGGGTCATAAAAGCGAACAACACGCTGACCCCATGAATGTTCCATAATCGGATGAACATATTCGATATCAAATTCCTTCAGCTTATCAGCAAACTTATCAAAATCGTCCTCTTCAAAATAAATTTCAAAATTGTTGCCGCCAAAAGAAATTTCACTTGAAACTATAAACTCTTTGTATGTTTCAACGGTCTGCAAAGCCAAACCGTGGTGTGGTATAAAAAAAGTTGACAGCTTATTCTCAAGGATTTCATAATAAAACCAAGAGAATAAGGAGGTATTCAAAGTGGCACGTAAATATGACCATGAATACAAAGTACAGGCAGTGAAACTTGCCAAAGAAATCGGCGGCGCTAAGGCTGCTAAAGAATTAGGAATCCCTGAAGGAACCATCCATACATGGCTGAAAGCGGTTAGAGCCGGTAAGCTGGATATCGGAGAAGGCTCCCATACTCCCGCCAGCGCAATGAGCCTGTCAGAAGAAATTACCATGCTGCGTAAGCGGGTGAAGGAGCAGGATAAAGAAATCCGCCGCCTGAAGGAAGAAAATGAATTTCTGGAGGAAGCCAGCGCTTTTTTCGCCGCCAGCCGTCGGAAGTCAGCAAAAACCAGAGAATGATCTTTCTGGCTCTGAAGACAGAGGACGGCAGGATTACCGGAAAAATCTCGTTTTATTGCAGAATGCTTGGAATCAGCCGCCAGGGCTTCTATAAATATCTCGCAAACAAAGACCGTCCATGGAAGTACCAGGATTTGGCGGATGCCATGAAAGAAATCATCAGCGAGGATGAATGTAACGATACTTATGGCCGGATCCGGATGTACCAGGCATTGTTGCTGAAACAGCCGGAAGGAGTACATATCCCCAGTGAGAGGACCGTATACCGGGTTATGGATCAGATTGGCCTGAGCCATCGGCCAAAGAGAAAACCCAACGGAATCACAAAGGCTGATCGTGAAGCCATGAAATCCGATGATCTGCTGAAGAGGGATTTCCGTTCTGATACCCCATTAGAAAAATGTATTACAGATATCACGGAGATCCCGGCGCGCAATGGGAAACTGTATGTATCTGCGATTTTCGACTGCTTTGATCTTAGCGTCCTCGGTCTGTCAATGGGGGCAAACATGAAAGCAGATCTGTGTATCCAAACACTGGAAAATGCCCTGACTGCATATCCCGCATTGGAAGGAGCGATCATCCACAGTGACCGTGGGACACAGTATACCAGTGAGTCTTACCGCCAGACCATCCGGGAGCACCACATCCACCAAAGCATGAACAGTGCAGGAGGACGCTGCCATGATAATGCACGCTGTGAGAGTATGTGGGCCAGAATGAAGACAGAGCTCCTTTATGACCGCTATGACACAAGGCAGATGACGGTAGAGGAATTAAAGGCGCTCATTTGGAGATACTTCCTCAGCTACTGGAATAACCGGAGGATCTGCTCTGCCAATGGCGGGCTTCCTCCCATGATAAAACGCAGACAGTATTATGAGGATTTGGAACTGGTAGCATAGTCAGTGATATCCTTGAGAAAAATGTGTCAACTAATCTTGACAATATCATTCCTGCGATACAAACAAAAAGCGGTCCAACCATAAATGAATATGGCGAGACCGCTTATGTAGGCGTGCATATAAAACCGACGGATCAGTGCCGGTATTTATTTTTATAAAATTATTGGTCTTTAATGTCTTTCCGTTAGCTGTTTCTCCGCTTCATAGGTGTCTCCTGTGTCATTTCTTAGCAAAGCGTTCTAAAGTGTTTAGATAATTCTCCAAGCTTTCACAAACGAGAATGCGCTGAGAAACTTCGTAGTTATCAATTCTCTTCGCAATTTCGCGTAGATAAACAGCAGTCGGATCATCGTAATAGTCACACAGAAGCTGGTCCACTGTAACATTCAACTTGTTTGCGATGTGAACCACCATTTCCAAACTTGCTTTGCCGTGACCGCCTTCAATGTGTCCTATATGGCTGACGCTACAGTCGCAGATTGCAGCAAGATCCTCTTGACGCATTTCTCGCAACAGGCGATATTTCTTTACATTTTTACCTAAAGTTTTGTAATCCACCGTCTCATCTTCTCCTTATACTAATATTTTAGCTGAACCATAGGTAAAACTGAAGAAAGCATATGTGCATGTGCTATCACGAATTGTGCAGGTCGGAAATAAAAATAAATAAAAATTTCCTTGACAAAGCAAATGAGCCTACTATCGGTGATAGCAGACTCATCTGTATTTCACCCAAACAAATCGAGGTTGTCCAGCATTGTTGCTACATCTTGTTCGAGCGCCTCCGGAACTTGTCCAGTTCTCGGGGTGGCAGTACCCGATAACTGGAGCATAGCCATCTTCTCTTCAACTATAGTCCGTATGATTTGCTCCACCTTCTCTTGATTGAAATTGGAGCCAACCTTTACTTCTATTTTACAATACGGGGACTGAAGTTCAGGGTGAGAGGCGAGATACTCATTTAGCGCTGCAACAATGACTGCACTTTTCTTATTGCCCAGGTGTTCTAAAAATTCACCGGCTCTGTACTCTTCATCAGATTCCGAGCCGAACTGCAGTGTAAATCTATATTTGCCGTCTTTCTTCACCTTGCATCCCTCCACCCTTATGCATTAGGGCGGAGCATCTGCGTTCTGCCGAGCATTTCATATCCTACGGCGTTGGCATTCGGTGAGTCCACAAAACTGCCTCTCATAACCATAGGCGAATTCTCAAGGAACGGACGGAGCAAAATGCTACCACCGCCGACAAAGATTGCCGGGTTGGATCTCAGATCAACCTGCAGCTCACGAAGCTGATTCAGAATATTGCTTGCGTGCTGTTTGGTTGCGCCTTTGATAGTTTCCACGACATCCTCAGGCAAGAAAATATCCTTGCCGCAGAGTACGTCGCTGATGTGTTCATCCTCAAGCAGCATATCGTGGTAGGAATTGACCTTGCGGATGATTTCATTATTCATCGTAATAACACCGGATTCCAAGCTTCTGCAGAACTGGAAATCCAGTTTGCCGTTCTTGAGCAAAAGTACATCAGTGGTATAACCACCGATATCCACAATAAAGATACGCGGGGTATTTACGATCATGCTGCTCTGCGGAACGACCGCTGCATATGCCTGCGGAAAAACCATAACCTTATCAATTATAATACTAAACGGCTTTTCTTTATAGATGAAATTGATTGCGCCATCCTTTTTGAAGTAGTTGGCAAACTTATTCTTAAGCACACCGTAGTGCTCGGGCGGAAGACCTACCGCCAACTGAACCTGTTCAAACGGTGCGTTTCTGCCTGCAGATTCCAGTTCCTTTGCGATGGCGATAAGGGTAAGGATGAAATATCTCTCATCGTTGGTTTTGTCCTTCATATAGTTCAGACGCTTACCGCTGAGCGTCCAGAACTTACCGCCATATTCCAGAACCTCATCGGTCATGGGTGGCTTCACCGTATGCTCGGCGAGTCCGGCAACGAAGGAATGATTTACAGTTTTGATGGCAAAATTGCCATGGTCAATTGCGATTAACATAGTGTAGTACCTCCAGGTTTTTTATTTGTACACCTTCATTACACGATTCACAATGCGTATTTACAACCGAAATACTCATAAATCATAAAAAAGCGCACAGAAAAAGGGCGAAGCAAAATTTGCCCCGCCCAGTTCCTTTACTGTTACTGTGACCTTCTTCTCTGGAAGCAACACTCCCAGATATAGTCGTCCAGACCTTTGTAATTTGGATCCCACAAATAGGTTCCATAACGGAAGCCCATATTACCCAACAATTCAAGCAGACTGTTATATCCATTCTGCACATGATGGTTAATTGCAAAATCCATATCAAAGGCAGTTTTGATCTCTACCAAGCCCTCACGACGAAGTTCTGTCAGCGTAAGCTCCAACTGAGTAAGAGTGTTTACGCCGGGAACAGCCAGCACCGTCATTCCGGTAAGTGCATTGATGACGTCCGCCTTCATCGGTCCTTCAGTCAGTACCAAAGTCGGTCTGACAGAACCAACGAGATGCGTCCATCCTTCAGCACGACATCCGTCTTCCTGGTCTGTACTGGAAATCCAACGAAACTTTCTCTTTGTTACATTGTCACGTCGGACTTGTAGGCCCTGTATTCTGCCGAGGTAATCACGGACCGGTATCAAGATACCGCGTTTCTCATGGATAAAACACCACGAACCGCTTGTATCCCGATAGAACCCCGGTACACCTGCAAGGTAGTGTCCTTCCGAGCGAAGTTGCTTAGCAAGAGCACTCATACCGATAACCGGAGTCGTTTTATAACCCAGTCTCTCGATATCTGCATCAGTAAGTCCACGGTTAAGCAGGTTTTCTCTGTGATCTGCAGCAAGGGACAGCTTAGAGAGCAATGCGCTGTAAGTAGCGTGCCGCGAATCAATGTCCGTAAGCGGACACTCGGTTTTCATCTCAGGTTTCACCACGGTTTTCTTACGTGGTTTGATATCCTCAGGAACACCGAGACGTTCGATAATTGCCTTACGTGCTTTGTCTCGCGATACGCCGGTATAGAGGGTGTACAAATCAAATATACCCCCGGATATTCCACATCGCGGGCATCTGTAAACATCTTTCTTAAGATTGATGTTGAGATGTTTCTTGCGAGGACTATCATCGCAGCACGGGCATTGCACATTGTATGAGCTTCTGCCCGAAGGTGGCATCTCTATGCCGAGTAGTGGAATTACATCCCACATGTGAAATATCTCCATACAGCCTCCTTTCCGGGGATGACTTAAGCGCCATCCCCAAATATATGGTGATTACTCACGCGCTGGCTTGCTGTAAGGCATATTCACAAATCAGCTGAGCTGCAGCCTTGATCTCTTCGGATCCGGTAAATTTCTCGGCAACCCATTTGAGTGCCTTAGGATCTTCTCTCAGAACCTCGCCGAGCGTTTTGCCGTTATACTTTGCAATCGGGCAAGGCACCATCATAGCGTTGTTGAGACGTTCTTCATAGGTAAGCTCTTTCTTCGGTTCTTCGATTACGGTGTATTCTTCTTCAGCAGTTGCTGCCGCTGTGTTTGTCACAACTGCACCAGACTCAGTTTGGGGTGTTCCCATCAAACCGAGTTCATCCGGTGCAACCTGCTCGAAATCTTCACCTGCCATAGCAAACTGAAGACCGAAGCCGGCATTGCGAAGTGCAATACCTACTGCCGCTGTCTGCGCCCACTCACGTGGAGAAACAGACGGTTTATCTTCACACAGACCACGGGAAGCTGTTGCCTCAGCGAGAAAACAGTCCACGGGATCCTTGTAGTTCGGATAAACCCTTGCGGTAGCCACAAAGCAATCCTTTGCCGGTGTAACGCTCACGGCAATTCTACCTTCCGGATATTTAAGGCGGAACCACGCCATCTGAATCATAACCGGAAGGCGTTTACGCGTCTCCTGGCTATTCAAATCTGTGAAGTCCACCGCAAACGGCGCCGGATCGAAGCCGTCCACCTTGTTAATGTTTTCGATAAGCGCCATCATAGCAGCTTTATCATTCGAGTTGTTCTGACTCATCTCTAAGCCCTCCTTATACGTTGATGTATGTGTTGCGATACTGCATCCATACAGGAAGCAGTGTCAGGATATAGTTCCCGATCGTAGACTTATACTGATCCTGGGAAGTAGGTTTGAAGCTGGAGAAACGCTTTCTACCGTCCTGCACGACCTTTTCAAAGGACATCGCGGCAGTCTCGCGCTTCTTCATACCTTCCGCATCGGTTCTGGGACCGAACTTTCTCTCGGTCAGCACAAACTTAACATATCCGTCAACCAGCTGGTAATGGTAGCCCATCACCTTGGGATCGGTGGTAATCGGCGCCGACTTACTGAGAGACTCAAAGGTCTCCAGCACACAAATGCGGTAGTTCACTTCCTGCATCTTCAGGATGTCCTCAAGAGGAAGACTGCCCGATGCAATCTGGGAACGGTAGTTGTTTTGCAGATTTCTGTAGTTATCCAAGATAGTTGCCATGATAATTACTCCTCTCCGTCTTTAATGGCGAAATCACGAACGATTTCGTGTTTCTCAGCGCTGACAATCGCACCAAATGCGCGGTCGAAATCGACTTTCTTTACATAGACGATGTCCTTATCGCTGTACACCAGTTTGACGCGGTCTCCATCAATGCTCCAGTCTGCCAAATAAATTCTGTTGTTACCCATAATTGTTCTCCTTTCGGTTATGCGAGTTCCTGCAGGCGATGCGCCAGGCAGGTGCCTCGTTTTTCGGTATCTGTTTTCTTTATTGCAATGCATAATGCTCTACGTTCGCCAACGATAATGACCCTTTCCTTGCCACGGGTTATTGCCGTATACACAAGGGGCCTCGTCAGCATAATGTGATGAGCGCACTGCAGATTGATAATCACGGACTTATATTCGGAGCCCTGTGATTTGTGTATGGTCGATGCATATCCCAGGTCGATCATATCGAGTTCACTGGAATCGTACTCCTTAGTACGACCGTCACCGAAATCAATGACAATCGTTGATTCGTCGCCAAACTTAAAGATACTGCGGATATATCCGATATCTCCGTTATTGACATCTTCATAGTTCTTGATTTGCATGACCTTATCTCCGGTTCTGAACTTCCTCTTACCGCAGGTTACTTCCTGTTTGCCTGCCTCAGGGGGATTGACCATCTCTCGAAGCAGTTCGTTGAGAGCGTTTACACCGGTCTCTGTTTTCTGACGGTACGGACTTAAAAGAGCTACGTTGTCTACACCGTGTTTGGCCACCTCTTACATATACAGCTCTGCAATGCGGTTAGCTGAGTCTGACATATTGGCCGAATCTACAAATCTGAAGTCACTTCCGTATTCCAGACTGAGATTGCCGTGTCTGATCAGCTTCGCATTCACTGCAATGCGGCTACCATCGGTTTGTCGGAACACTCTGTCAAGTCTGACAACCGGGATACGTGCGCTGGCGATCATCTCGCTGAGCACCGCACCGGGCCCGACAGACGGAAGCTGGTCCGAGTCACCAATCAGAACAATTTGTGCATTTGACTTTACCGCTTCGAGAAGTCTTCCGGCAAGATGAATATCCATCATTGACACCTCATCCACAAGGATGATATCGGCTTCCAATGCAGTCGGCTCTCCGTAATCTCCGTCTTCTCCCGCCATAAGCCCCAACGCTTTGTGTATCGTGGATGCTTCCAGACCCGTTGATTGCTCCATCCTTCGAGCAGCACGCCCGGTAGGAGCACACAAACAGATCTCTTTGCGTGGATTATAACGACGGTAGATATCAAGAATGGCACGAAGAATCATGCTCTTTCCGGTTCCGGGTCCGCCGGTAATGACTGATAAGCCCTGTGTCAACGCCATCTTCACAGCCTCACGCTGCTCAGGTGCCAATTTCAGCTTCAAACGAAGCTCTTCAGCATCCAAGTCAGCTTCCAAATCACCATATGAATGGCTCCTGGCACTGCGCATCTGCCGGGATAGCAGTTCAGCCAGATTGCTTTCGGCATAGGCTGTTTTACTGCGATAAACATTCCCTTGGTAAGAAACAAGTTTTCCGCTATAAATGAGTCTGGCAGCACGGTTGGCTACCATATCCTCAGTGAGCTGCGGCGTGTCGAGAATTTTCAGGCAAGCCTTGACGAATGCGTGCTTTTCCATGCAAAGATTACCTTTGCCCTCTGCATCGGTGAGTGTGTAGAGAATTCCTTCGTCCACGCGTTCAGTCGAGAGTAGGTCGAATCCCATACTCATTGCAATTTTGTCGGCGGTCCTAAAACCAATACCGGCAATCTCGCACAACTGATACGGATGGTTCTTTACAATCTCCATCGTTTTCTCACCGTACTCCTTATAAAGCTTCACGGCTCTGTTCGGTGTAATACCGTGGGGTGACAGGAATGCCACCACGTCACGGGCACCTCGATTCGCCATGTAGGAGTCACAGATCTTCTTCAGCTTGTTAGAGCTGATTCCGGAAATAGTCAGCAATCGTTCCGGTTCCTTATCCAGAACCTCAAGCGCTGTAAGACCAAAAGCATCGAAGATCTTTTCAGCCATTTTGGGACCGATACCCTTGATTTGACCTGAAGACAGGTAGGCAATGATACCTTCTCGCGTCGGCGTAATCACCTCATCGTAGGTCTCGACCTCAAACTGAACTCCGTGCTTCGGATTTTTGGACCAGTGTCCCTGTAATTCGTAACGCTGTTTGTCAGCAATCGGAAGGCCATAGCCAACCGCTTTAACCTGCGTCACAAGGTCTCCTGCAGAGTCTTTTATCTTCTCGCACGGTCGATACACGGCAATCATAAAACTACCGGCGTCAATCGCTGAGACGCTCTGAGGATAGATTAGTCTTTCAAACTGACATAACAATGTTTTTGCTCCTTTCTCTGAAAGATTTGGAAACAAAAAACTCCTGAATACAACAGTTATACTGTGTTTCAAGAGTTTGTTTTGAATCGGCATTGGCGCATCATTTGAACATCGCCGCCTGTTCCATGTATGATATTGGGTTGGACAAAGACATCGGAATGTGGTTGCTCTCCAGTTTCACGGTTTTCTTATCGCCGTTCTTCTGGGTAACGAGCTTCTGCACTTCCAGATAAAGCATATCGTCAAAAACGATGATAGGCATTCTGAGCATCGCAGCATTTGCAATTTCGCTCTTCATCCCATTGCTGATACGGTTGCCGCATACAAGCAGCACGTCGCTTCTTTCAAGCAACTCAATACCGAACTTCAATGCGATTGCTCGCTCACTCGGTACACCGTCACACAGAAGCATCGGCAGAAACGCATGGGGCGCTCTTGCACACATACCCATCTGCTTCAACACATAGAACATATATGCTCTCGCTGTACGCATATTCTGAAGCATTCCTTCATTGTCTTCTGCACTGTACGGTGAGCATACATATGCTTTCTTCTTGCATTTGTCTTCTACAAGGAACTGATACATCAATTCCTGTTGCCAATAATCGTGATAAATGCTCTCCATTTTCTGCTCCTTTCTATATCGGCTGAACCGATACCTTGACCTTCCGGCTGTGAGAAGTGCTCAGGACATCATCGTATACCGTAGGATACTTTTCCTTAAGTGCTTTCGAGTCCGGACGTTTACTTGTTCGTGTGACGAAGTCGATGAGAAGCTTATCGGTGGTCGTCTCAAGGACGCCGTGCTCGTGGTTCTTCATCACTTCGGCAATTCGCACGCTATGTGCCTCAATCTCCTTTTCATAGGTTTTGATTTCTGCATTACAGTCTGCAATTTTGCCCTGAAGCAATGCAATCCTGCGCAGAGAAGGCTCGTATTTTGGCGAGAATTCGATACTGGGAAGTCCTTTGGTACTGGGACCCATAATTCGGGCGAGGGATTCCAAAGCCAGTTTAGGAGCAACTCCGGCCATTGTAGGCGGTTTGTCGTTTTCCAAGCTCCAGATCCATTCATCCAGTCGTTCAAAGATCATATCTTCCTTAGCTCTGTCTCTAACGATATCCGGCATCGCCAGGTCGTTATCGGGGTTATTGCCCCAAATAGCAGAGAAAGCACCGATTTCAACGTCAGCTACAGCCAGATAAAATCTAAGCTGCAACTCATAGTACAGAGGTATAGCACCGTCTGCCCATTCTTCGGCCTTATGGAAAGTACAGCTTTTGCATTCCAGAATGCCGGGCTCTCCATCGCTCACACGTGTGAAACGGCGATCGAAGTTTGCCAAAGCATATGAATGGTCTGCGTGCTGATAGAGGTTCGTATCCACTGTTACGATATTGCCGGTCTTCTTGGCGTACCAATGAGCCGCAATCGGTTCGAGTAGATGTCCCATTTCCAGCTGATTTGCATTTGCCTTCTTAGGTGGCTTCATGCGCCCTTTCTTAATGTTCCAGAGCTCCAGTGGCGTAGTCCAAGGTGATACACCGAATATTGCCGCAACATCACTGCCGCCGACCGTATACGGAATAGTGCCTTTTGGACCGTGCATACGAGCTTCCAGCCATTGCTCGTTGGTCATGCCTGCGGTATCGCAAAGAATAATCGGTGCTGCCATTAGTAGCTCACCGCCTTTGCAAGGTCGAAGTCTGACCATTTGAGCGTAAGGGCTCTTGCCATATTTTCCTCAACCTCCAGCATCTTGCTCTCGGGCGTGTTTTGGGTTTTGAGGATGAACGGAATTTCCTGCATTGCAAGGAAGACGTCGTGTGCCGTTGCCGGTCCACCGCCGTATGCCATCTCAAACATAGAGATTGCTTCGACAGCAGCCTTTTTCGGCAAACTCAGTTTCTTGCAGACTCTTGTCATTGCGTTTACCGGATAATCAAGGGTGATATCCAGAAGTGCTTCCAGTTTGGCAATCACATCTCCAAACTGAGCGAAAAGCTGATCGAGGACATCGGTAAAGTCCGAAATTTTGGACTGATGTCTGTGATCAACGGCAACACACTTACCGATATGAATCGGGTGCTGTCCGCCGACAAGAAGTGCAGAGACCTTCGCAGATGCGACGCCGGTGTCAGAGGTCATAAATCTGATACCCGGAGTCAGTTTGGAAGCATACGCACCTTTACCTGTTGCTGTTAGGGTTTTGACGTAGGTGCCAAGAAGTTCTTCACGCTGATTCGGCATACTCCAGGATGCACTGACCAAGGAGTGATCACAGTATCCGGCTTCAAATTCGGCGCCGGGGAATCTGTCATCGAGCTTATCCTTCAGTGTGGCAAGCAACTCGTTAATCGGAAGAATGGAATAATCCACGCTGTCACCGGAGTGTACAGCAGAGACTTTCTCATCTCTGATCAACAGGAGTGCTTCTGCCGGGAATAACTGAAGGCAGGCGTTCAGAACGTTGGCAAGAACATCGCGGCCAAGCTTAGGCAATGCGGTTCCTCCAATTTTAGCCCTGTCTAAAAGGCTCTTGTAGGCTGTCTCTCGAACGGGATACAAATCACCGTTTACTCGAATAGCAAGCCCGAGGTTTTCAGCCGTATCATCTACGGCCTCCTGTGTGACACCGGAGGCAAAATCACTGAGACTTCCATAGAGAGGCGAAGCTTTATCAAGCGGCTCAACCTGCAGGGTGTTAACCTGACATCTGTGCCACAGACTGTTCTTAGCCTGATCTTCGTGGTAGTCCAGCATATCCTCATAGGTGCCAAATGTGCTGTGATAGCTGTCCTGACATTGTTTTAGCATAATACATGCTCCTTTCTGTTGTGACGGATTGACCGCCGTGATATATGACAAAAGCCAGCAACCTCAAAGAGACTGCTGGCTTTGTGCCCAATTATAAATTTGGCTCGGAAACAAAAAAAGTGCCATTCACCCAATGGGTAAATGACACTGTGAAAACTCTGATAACTGTGTTCGGTACACGACCAAACTCTGATACTAATACAGTTATTATATCAGATTGTTTCGCAATAGTCAATCTTTTCGCAAAAGAAAGGGCAAGGGAGATTTAGATATCAAGTAGCTTTGCAACTTCTTCCACGGTTTCAAGAACAACGTGGAACTCTAATTCACCGATGTACTTATTCTCGGAAATATAGTTATCCCAAAGCAAATACATCTGCGGTTCTTCTCTGATGTCTTTGATAATGTCGCGCCAATCTTCAATATCCTGCACGGAATCACGCTTCTTGGCAGTATGTAAAACAGCGGCCTTCAAGACATCCGGACGAACCTCGGATCTACGGCTGCGGAACAGGGTGTGGAGATCATAATAATCTCTGGCTCTTGTCGTGCCGATATTCCTACGAATGATTGTCTCATACTTCTCGGCAAGAACCGTTTCAAGCGTATATGCCATAACGGGTACCGTCTTTTCGTCAAACAACATCGGAAAATCGTACTGAATTGCTGCCGGAGTGATTACATCACCGGTTGTGACATCTATTTTCATTGGGCTATCAATTTTGCCATACTTCGCACGCAAATGCACGCGGAAGTTATTATAAGCATCGTCCTCGCGGATCGGCTCAATACTTTGATACTCAAATGCAATACCATCGCCAACATCTACAGCCAGGATCTCTTTGACAGCTTTTACGATCTCTTCCTCTTCCATCTGAATGCCGCGCACAGTGGTGTCCATATCCATTGTTGTGCGCTCTCCGATCCCGATCATAGAGGAAATAAGCAAACCGCCTTTCAGAATAAAGTTATTCTTATAAGCAGAGTTTGCCAAGCGCTCCAATACACGTTCAAAAAGGAACATTTGCAGAATCTCTTGGGCGCGAAGATTCTTCTTCGCCGCCATACTGCGTATAGTTCCTTTTAATTGTTCCGGTGTTTTCATCACAATACCTCCATATAGGTCCTTACTTTATCTTCAACGCCAAGAACCTTACTGTATTTCAAAAGCTTACGCCTATCAGCCTTTGTATTAAAATAATCCTTGATTGCCTGTGTGTAGATTTGAATATCCACTTTATCTTTGTCTCGAATCAAATCACAGATGCAACGTTCCTTGTCGTACAAGCGCACCATTGCACCCTGGGGAGACTGGATCTCAGTTATTCCCATATCGTATACCTCCGGTTGCACATAATGGCAACGGATAGTCGGATTATCTCTTTTCAAGCGACTAATATTGGTCCCCTGAGGAATGGTTATATCGAATCTGTGCGGTGTGCGATCAGACAATCCCCAAAGATATAATGCTGTGCCATAAGAAAAAATAGCTTTTGTGCTTTGCAATTGAATTAGCGCAAACTCATCGGCAAGATCATCCGCAAGAACATATAGTCCCTTGCGAACCTGCTCCAGTTTACCGTCTTCTACATATTTGCGTAGCATCGGCCTACTAATGCCTGCTGCTTCAACTGCACTTGTTTTTATAAAGCCACTGTTTTCATCAGCTATCCTTTTAATTTCATTCCAAATGCTATCCATGAGAACACACCTCCTAAAGCACTTTACATTCACGCTTTACATTATACATTATTAAAGCACGAATGTAAATAGTTTTTTCTAAAATTTAGTGTGTCCAAATTTCAAACTTTTATTTATAGTCGGTAATACCGAAAAAATCATTCGACATCTTCGGTAGTCAGCTTGCCTGTTTTCTTATAACGAAGCCCCTCAGGAGAATCGTAGATTTCCTCACCAAAGGAATACTCCCCATGAAAAAATTTTGTAATATCCAGTTCTAATGCCTCAATTATGCGACAGGCAAGCTCAAAGGAGCTTGTCATAATACGACGTTCTCCACTTTCAAATTTCTGATATTGCTGCAAAACGACTCCGGCACGTTCTGCAACCTGCTTTTGTGTCAGCCCAAGAATAACTCGTCTTTCCCTTAAGATTGAGAACGGCTTTACGTGTGCAATTTGAAACCCGCTTAAATCAAAATCCATTTTACATCTTCTCCTTACATTCAGTTGAGTGTTTTTATAATACACCCAACTGAATGTATTTGTCAATAGTTTTTTGAAAATTCATAGAAAAAGGGGCGCCACCGAAGTGACACCCCAATTTTCCGGATACTATGCAACACCTCTGTTCAAAGACCACATCCCACGTCCGTCATGAACAAAATGGGCAGGATTGCACTGAAGTGTTTGGCGGATTTTTTCCTTCCACCACTTATTTGCCTGAGCCTTTTTGTGTGGTTCTATCTGCTCGTAAAGGTATGTGAGGGACACAGCGCCATTACAATCTTCAAGAACAGCTGCAACGACATCACGCCATGTTGCACCGGGCATATCACGGATGTCCATCGTCTTTTGACTGCACATAAGCACAGGGATTGCCGTTGGCGAATCCTTGCGCACGATCAGAACATACTCGTGCAATATAGGGATAAAAGTCCCGCTGTACTGGGTATTGTCTGAAAAGCAATTGTGCTGAGCCTTGATAATGATGTTTTCCATTGTCCCGGGCTTGACGATTTCGGCAATCATACTGTAAAGCTTACCTTTCTTTTTGATGTCACCCATAAGCACTGCCATTCTGCCACCTTTTTCGAGAGCAGAGAACTGCTTCATCATCGCGTAATTCATCGCTTGGACAAAGCGTTCCCAGTCTGGTATACGTGACAGGTCAAGAGGCATCGGATCGTAGCCATATTTACTCTTCACGTCAGAGGCTTTGTACATCACATCTGAATATTTGATGATGGGAATAGGTAAAGATCATCTTCGGCATTATCCGCTAAGAGTCTTTTTCCCTTCCCTCACACCGGGCGTGCGACTTTCATCGCACCCAGCGCTCCATCAATATAATTTGCTCTGTCTACGCAGAAGCAACGTTTAACTTAACAACTTTTTCCTGTATTTTTCAGCTTGTCTAACAGCTTTCGGACTGAATCCATCTTTACTTTTCTGTCCATGAACAAGTTTATGACAACTTCGGTGTGTGGAAGCCAAGTTGGATACTCTGTTAATTTCCGAGAGCGGTAGGTTTTTCCGAATGTGATGGGCATGATAGTCATCTCCATCGACAATTGGTTTTCCACAAATACGACAACGCATTTTATCTCGATTCAACGCATACATCCGGTTTAGAAAATACTCCAGATTATATATTGGTTTTGTTTTCCCGTAAGCTATCAACATACCCAATGTGGAGGAAGTCAATATTTCTTCCATCCTCGGAAGGGTCATTTTCTTTCGGGTTCTTTCCCAATGAATCGCTCGCCCTTCGACCGTATATGGCGTTTCTTCAGGCTTTTTGCAGTATGTCTTTTGATACTTGCAGAACGCCGGAGAGGTTACACCGATGTATTGCCCTTCTCCAATGGGGATAGCGGCTAACATCGTCTTGTAGTTCTCATGCAATGAAAGTAGATTGCTCACATTATTCGCAGAAACTAAAGTGCCACCTTTTCTCCGCAACGCATGAAGCGCTACCTGCTGTACTCTTAACCCATAGCGTGCCATTTCCAGATTGACATGGTTGGCAACACTGTAGTAGTTGATGAGTCCTCGGATTTTCGCATTTATCCTGTTGATTCTGTCTACCGATTCTGCCTTGTCCATCGACCTTTGCAGGAAAGATATGTCCTTTAGGACTTCCTCCATTTTTCGATTTAGCCTGTCTGCCTGCGGTTTCACAACCGGCTTGTACCCTCTCATTGCCGTTCCTCCGCGTGTTACCTTGTAGGTGAATCCAAGGAAATGAATTGGCTTTCGCTTAATGTTAGTTACAAGCGTCTTTTCCATGGATAGTTCCAGTCTGAGATTAACTTTGAGGTAGTTGGCAATTCGGCTTTTCCAGCGATTGGCATTTTCTCGTGAGTTAGTCAGCAGAATCCAGTCATCTGCGTACCTAACCAAATATGCTGGTTTCAGATTTGAGTATCTGTGTAGTGACTGGTACTGGTTTCTACTGGATGAGTATGTGGTTCTGGTCTTTTTGTTTTCCCATTCCCGGGTTATCCATTCATCCATACTGTGCAGATAGACATTTGCAAGTAGCGGACTGATGATGCCACCTTGAGGCGTGCCCAAGGGGTTTTCTGAGATTTCTCCCATTATCCCCGCCTTGAGCATGGCCTTAATAATCATTAAAACCCGTTGGTCTCGTACTCCCATGTGCCACAGTTTCTTTATAAGAATTGTGTGGTTCACATTGTCGAAAAACTTGCTTATGTCTCCTTCTACAATCCAGTAGTAACCCACGCGTGATACTTGGTCTTTTACTCTTTCGAGCGCCATGTGCGCGTCCCGCCATGGCCGGAATCCGTATGAATGCTTGAAGAACTGCGCCTCCATAATAGGCTCTAATACAATCCGTACACATTCTTGGATAATCCTATCCATTATGGCGGGTATGCCAAGCGGCCGCTTTTCTGATTTTCCCGGTTTGGGAATCCATTTTCGGCGTACCGACATCGGGCGATAATTCTGGAACGACCTTTGGACCTTTGCAACAATTTGAGTATAATCCTGTTGGAGAATATCTGCTCTCATGGTGCGCCCGTCCGTTCCGGCTGTCTCTGCCCCTTTATTGGCTTTTATGTTGTGAATGGCTGTCATTATGACCGTCTCACTTGCCATGATTTCGAGCAGTCCACGGAAACCGCGAAAGGCTCCCGTTTCAGTCTGCTCTTTGGTGATGGAATACAATTTGTCTTGAAGCTGTCTTAATTCTGATTCCGTTTCAGGCACCTTGAATTGTTGTACCATAGACATCACCCCTTTCGAGATATTGCCATTTGGCTTTAGTCAGGTTTGCACATCGGCTTCCTCAAAGTTTGTTGTTAAGACTTACATTGACTATGCCCCTTCGCCATGTAGTTGGCTTTCCCAACCTCAGACTACTACGGGCTGCTGCCACTCAGATTCAACAGCCATTTCCTGCTGTTTAGAGACATTGCATACTGCCCTGCTTATCATTCTCTCCTGAGTTTCCGTTGTTCCCTATGATATATCCTTACATACTACCTTAGTGTCCGTGTCTACTCCGTCAGCCACCTTTTTGTCCGTAACAGGAGGACTAAAGGCACATATTCTCATTGGAATATGTACAGCAACAGGGAGAACATACGCCCTTGCCGCAACTGAAAACCTAATAAGGCCTGCCACCCTTCATTTCGGATGACCCTACTTCACGAAGCTTGCTTCCCACGATTCTTTCCAACCCTCAGGGTTCTATACACATAGTAGTTTTATGGACTCCCGCATTACTTATTGCCGTCTCAGGCTATTTTCACGCGACTTCGCCGAGCTTTATACGGTATTCCGGCAATGGAATACCGCATATCGGAGACTTAGAGCCTTGAACACCTGTTTTTGCTCAGTCCGGGAATTTCACCCGTATTTTCATCATAGAGTTCAAGCCTTGTTTGGCTTGTCTGTTTTTATTCCTCGTTTCCGAGACGGTTGTACAGAAACAACGCGCACATATCCCAGTATGGTGGATGCCAAAAGATAAATTCCGGGCGCTCCTTAATATCACAATTCATAATGTCAAAGCCACTGTGCAGATCATAGAGCTGGCTTTTGATGCCGAGCTTGTCGGCTGCTGCTTTTGTGGTGCCGCTGCCACACATATAATCACAGATTTCCTTTGGCTTGAAGAAACCAATAAGATCTTCAATCAACTTTGGAGAGCAATTCCCACGGTATCGGTTATTGCCGCCTGCACCACGCTCCGGATAGGAAACGATGCTTGTAAGCGGTCTTGCTAATTCGCTGTTATAAGGCATTTAAACACCTCCTTTACTCTTTTTTGTCGGCTGATTCTGCCGAAGAATGCGTATATCGAGCAATATGCTCATTTACAACTGTGTGAGCCACCTCAGAAACTGATTCCCAGTAGCTTTCATAATAACCATCGTTTTTACCGAGGGCACTATGAATACGGTCCGGAATGGTTTTGTCTGCGATAAGCGCCTGATACTGCTCATCTGTGAGTGTACCGACTTCATCCCAGCATTCAATCTGTTCCACAAAATCTTCAACACGACACAAATCAATGAAGTCGCGTCCGAGCGTTCCGTAAATAGAATTCGGGAGTTTCAAAGTAAGTTTTGTGATGGATAAACTGTAATGGCTGGACGCGTGCCAACCGTCGAGCCATCCTTCATAGGAATCTGCATTGGCATCAAACTGGTATTCATCACTGTCCATCCAGTCGGTCAAACACCCGTTTTGCATTTCCTCCTCAAGCTTGGCATTCAACTTAGCTTTTGCTTCGTAATAGTCCGCAAACACTTCCGTTGAATGACCGTAATCATCATTTGCAGCCCAGTCTTCCTCGAGAACATAGATTTCTATGGCTTTTCGAGGGCTCTGCAGCACGAGGATTTCATCGGGAGCCATAATAACATAGTCCAAAGTAATGTCTTCCAGTTTCTTTTCAGTACCATACAGTGCAGAGAAGCGTTTTTCGAGTTCCTTAATATCGCTTGGGAGACAAGGCGGATCAAAATAACAGTGGATATCCGGAGTTTCATTCTCCGTTTCTCTGTCATCACCGGTTCTAATCTCCAGGATGAAACCGTTTAGACCTCTGTAATCGCTTTCTGTAGTACCGACAACCTCAGCACCGACACGGTATGTTACACCTTCATAGATAAATTCTTGACCAACAACGTTATAAATCATACTGACACCTCCTTAAATGTGATAATCGATGCCAACAAAGACAACGTCATCATCTGCATCATCGATAAATTTATCAATGGTGCGGCGCCAGTCGATATGTTCGTACTTGCCGTCTTTTTCATCGTAGGTGCAACTGTACTTATTGATGTTCATTTCATCATGGAAGATGTCGTGAACACCGATTGGATACTTCCAGTTATCCGGGATACCATATTCCGCAAGATACTCCTCAAGGGTTTCACCCTTACGAAAAACAAGCTCGCCATAGCAGAGAATGCCTTCTTCCGTAACCAAATGGTATTTGACCTCGGTGTTACCTGCATCAAACATGGCTTTGAGCTGATGAAAACGCCCGGTGATCTTTTCGTTGTGCCACTTACGCATAACATCCCACTGGATATCTCTTTTTCGAGCACAGCAAACCCATCTATATCCTTCGGGTGCAGTGTATTCACGGTGCGTGAAAATACCGGTTTCGCCCAGGGAGTAGTCCGTGCAATCCTCTTTGATCAGGAACATATCCGGCCATCTTCCACCGATAGAGTACCAATCGTATACGCCATCAGGGTTGTACCATTCGCCGTATTTTCCGGTTTCCTCGTTAAGTACGGCATAGCACTCCTGGTCGAGATAGTCTTCAAAGGACTTGTACAATTTCCTACGCGGGTAATCTGGTAAAGCCTTCATCTTCTTTGCACGCTTACTGCGTTTCGGATGATGGAGGGGACCGAAATCTTTCTGATACACAAGCCCATCTTTTACGATAAACTTACCCCAAAGTGGTCTGGAGAGCTCCTCGACAATGCGACCGTCAGGAAGTCTCACACAGGTAACGTTCTTGTTGTAATCTGCAAGAAATTCTGCTGTGCGGTCCTCAAACTCAAGGAATCTCTTGTCTTCGGTGCAACAGTTGAATCTCTCCATTGTTTCGCGGATAACAGGTACCAATTCACGGGCAAAGGCATTGGAGATGTTGATCAATCCTTCAATGCGCATACCGTGAAGCACGTTGTCCATTATTTTTCCTGGATGAAGGTTCTTCAGTTCCTCAATCGCGGTAGAAATGTCTTTTTCCCATTCGGGATCCGGTGTAATCTCCGGAAGATATACAGTTAATAAAGATCTAAAATGCATAATAGACCGTCCTTTCTTAAACAAAGAATGGGCAACTGTAATCTTCCAGCTGCCCATCTTTGTAAATATGATGTTGTTATACCCTTACATGTCGCTTAACCACATTGGTAAGCTTAGTGGGCAGTTGATTCAAGTCACAAATGTCAAGGAACGAATCTCCATAGATTCGCTCAATATTCTGCTTATCGTTACCGATTGCTGCGGCAATGAACAAGATACCTTTTCGCTGATATTCCTGTTTGATGCCTCGCAGATCTTCTTCAGCAGCCGTGCCGTAATAGCCGTCTGCTGCAGGTTGACCGTCAGATACCAGGATGAGTAGTTTTACCGATTCAGGTCTCTTTGAAAGCTTCTCGGCGACAAAACGCAACGCTGCGCCGTCTCGGTTGCTGCCTCTGGCACTGATATCCATCAATCTGTACTTATCGTCGTTGTCATATCCATCGAACTCTGCATAAGAAAAGAGCTCCACAGACTCACCTCGGCCATGATAATCGGTTGAGTGTCCGTATACTGTGACCGGAATATCAAGACTTTGACAGAAGTCGTACAGAATGATTGCTGCGGCTCGTGCATAGGTGCAACGATCGCAGGAGCACATAGACCCGGACTCATCCAAAAGAAGTCCTACAGCAAGCTCTGGGATCTCCTGAGGCAGGTTGTTCTTATAGAACACCTTACCATCGTTTCGGCAAAGCGCATGAGCGTCAAGCCTGCGTCCCATTACAAGACCGGTCTGTTTGCCTCCGCGTCTGTTTTCCTTGAGTTGCTTAATTAAGCTCTTTTGGAGCTGACGGGAAATGGTGATGAGAGGACCGGAAATGTAGTTATACTGATCAACCAGTTCCTCATCGACCGAAGCGATGCGATTCACTCTGACATTAACACCCTCGTGAATATTTCCGTAGGAGATATTCTGGGCAACGTCATTGAGTTCCCTGATTCGCTCGGTTTCAAGCTGCTCGCAAGCAGCCTTTTCCGCCATTTTGTCCAGGATACGCTCGATATCGGCGGCAGCACCGTCGTACATCTCACGCTGGTAATCGTCATCGTGTTCGATGGTTCCGCCGGTTGGGGTAGAAACACCGGTTGTCTGACGTAAAGGAATTCGACCTTTTTCGCCACGGGACACCTTCTGTTTGCCTCCACCAGATCCACCACCGGGCATTGCTTCGCCTTCACCCATAGAGGCGCCCGAAGATTTTCCTTCGTCGCCTCCACCAGACTCAGATGAATTTTCATCAACTTCCGAGTCAGTCTGAGGAGATGAATTCTCATCCTCACCCTCGGATCCGGAGCCAGAACCTTCACCGTCTTCGCCGTCCTCGGCATCTTCGTGAGTTTTTTCACGTGCTTTCGCCGTAGCGGACGATTCAGATTCACCAGAGCCATCGGGTACGGGAGAACTGCTTCCGGTGCCTGCGGTAGAACTGCCGGCAATGGACTGTAGCTTCTCGGATAGGGTCTGTGCAATGCTTGCAGTACCTCCGGCTGCTTCAGCCTCTTCCTGACGCTTTTTGCATTCCTCACAGAACTCCTCAAGATAGTCCCAACATCTCACAATGATTGTGTTGACCACTGCAAGCCTTTCCTTACCGGATCGGCTCATAAGTGCAGTATCAATATCATTGATGAGACTAAAGACCACTTGAATGCGTTCTTCAGATAGAGGTTCTTCGCCGTATTTAATCTCGCCGAACTTGGCATAGGACAGCATAATCTGAGCAATGCTCTCGAAAATGTGCCTGCCTTCCGTATCTTCCTTTTCTATAAGCTCTGTAACGGTAGGAATCTCCTCGAAATGAATCTCACGAAGTTCTTCCAAGCCGTAACCGAGTTTACCCGGGAAGTTAGCAAGTATACGGTCCTCAACATATCCGTCATCAATCAGATTGGATATGTACTGAGAAATGTATTGCGCCATTTCAAGGTTCTTCGCATCTTCCTTTACATACTCCCAAAAAGCTTTTTCTCTTCGGGCATCTGCAGAGGTTATCAGAACCGGTGGGTATGGATACCATTTATACGAACCAAGGTAATTATAGTGCGTCTGTTGAGCCAAAAAGTCAGTATAGAGAATATGACCGAGCTCGTGTGCAAACACACCGAGAATTATCTGGTATCTGTTTTCGCGTCCCTTTGTCTTGGTAATGAACGGATGTCCTGCGTTGATCTTAACGGACATATTATCGGTAGCAGCAAAGAAACTGTCTTTCGAGTTCCAGTAGATATTAACACGGACACGCCGGTTATAATGATACCGACGTGTCTGTGCAGCTGCTAAGTCTTCAAGGTGTCCCGCAAATAAGCGGGACGTGAAGAACTGTCTGTCCGTGATTTTGCTTCGCTTCTCGTTCAGACGCTGTTTAACTAATTTGTGATTCACCCTTGCCATAAAATAGGGTTAGCCTCCTCTCTGATAGATTTATGCGGTTGCCTTACGCCTCTTCGGAGGAATAATAGGCTCTAAAACCGCGCTGATAAGTGCTTCTCGATCGAGCTCGTCTGCCGTTGCCTTACTGATGATGGTGTACAAAGCCGAGTTGTAGACATCGCCGGTGATTTCGGCACTGATAATCCAGTCAATGAGACTTCGCATGCCGTAGGAACCGTCTGTAATACTGTTCTTTCGGCAATACTCAGCCAGATCATTAACAACCTGGACCATCTGAGATACCTGATATTCATCGGTGGCACCCGTAACTGACATTGCTCGCTGCACCATCACCTCAGGGGTAGGCATTTCCACATCACGCACCAGACTCATACGGTCAATAACCGACTGGTTCATACCACGGCATCCCTCATAGCTGACGTTGGTAGTTACTACAACTACTGCATCAGGATGACGCTCGATGATTTCGCCTGTAGGTAATGTGATAGAGCCGGTCTGCTCAAGCAAAGAGTTAAGACCAACCAAAACACCGGGCTGGACAATCGTCGAAGGCTCCTGAATTTCGATAACGTAACCATTCTTCAGTGCCTTAATGAAGTCTGTTTCCACATAGGTGTATGTCTGTCCGCTGCTCTTTGAGTTTTCGTCACGCTTAGACAGCGCTCTGACCTTCTCAGTGACCTTATCCAGCACAATAGCCATACAGTCCTGAGTGGAAGCATCGGCTTTCTCAACGCCCGTGAGAGCCTTGTAGACACCTGCAGGATCGTAATCCATATCGTCAAGGTCCGGGAGATTCATCAGCTTAGAGACGTTGGCGTAGTTAACACCGCCCATACTCTTAAGAACTGCATTCTCAGCATCAAGCTGTGCATCTCCTGTGGAACCCGAATCGGAGTCCGGAAAGATCATACCGACAAAGTCGAAGATCTCGGTGCCTGCCGAACAGGTGTACTTCATATACGGCAGGTTCAGCCCGGCCGCAATTGCCCGGGCCCCCTCTGTCTTTCCTGTACCAGCAGGGCCGCGC
>ERZ827528.1276-NODE-1276-length-26531-cov-9.772926_pt1 | contig 26531 bp, 16 predicted proteins | sample MGYA00519768_ERZ827528 | MGnify/ENA primary metagenome ERZ827528 (study PRJEB31778, sample SAMEA3449343) | human gut metagenome | biome: human gut; feature: human-associated habitat; material: faeces | place: United Kingdom | collected 2010/2012 ...
GCCGCGGCCTGCCCTCGTTCGGACAGGAGTGGCTCGACCAGATTTCGGGCGACTACTCGGGCCAGAACATCCGCGACTACCTCTCGGCCATCGACGACGTGGCCCGCGAACCGTGGGCCGACCGGGAGCGCATGGGCTGCGTCGGAGCGTCGTACGGCGGTTATTCGGTCTATTTCCTCGCCGGATGCCACGAGAAGCGTTTCAAAGCCTTCATCTCCCACTGCGGCATCTTCGATTTCGACTCGATGTACGGCGAAACCGAGGAGCTGTTCTTCGTCAACAACGACTACGGAGGCCCCTACTGGGACACGGCGAACGCCACGGCACAGCGTTCCTACGCCAACTCGCCGCACAAGTTCGTCTCGAAATGGGACACGCCGATCCTGATCATCACCGGCGAGAAGGATTTCCGCATTCCCTACACCCAGTCGCTCGAAGCCTTCACGGCGGCCCGCACGCTGGGCATTCCGGCGCGGCTCGTGGCGTTCGAAAACGAGGCGCATCAGGTCTTCAAGCCCCAGAACTCGCTGGTCTGGAACCGCGAATTCTTCGGCTGGCTCGACAAGTACGTAAAATAGCCGACCCGACAGCGAACGAGGGCCGCCCGGAACTCCGGACGGCCCTCGTTCGCTGTCACACTCTCAAATACGTTTTTTACACCATTTCAGCTTTGACCCCATTTTTAAAATCGACCTGTTCATTAAAAAAATCAGCCGTTTCGTTGAATTTATTTTCAGTCGGTCCCTGCCTTACTTATATTTGCTTTCAACTCAATCAACAAATTTTGACCATGAAAAAAGCAAGCACCAATCACGAAGAGGGGGGGGGAATTCGCTATGTCGTACCCCTGATTGAACGAATCGACGTACATGTAGAAAAGGGGTTTGCCGCAAGCGACGATCCCGAAAACGGAGGCGGAGGCGTAACCGAACTTACGTCCTACGACGACTCCTACGACAACTATTAAAGCGGAAGGACCATGAAAGACACTTTCCGCACATTATCGGTTATCGCTGCCATGACAACGGTAGCCGCTTGTTCCAACGGCATCGAGGAACAGAATCCCAACGGCCCGGCAACGGGCGACAAAATCCGCATCGAATTCACCGCTAAAAACCCGGGGACCGGCATCAACCCAACGCCCGCAGCCGAAACGCGCACCAGCATCCACATCGGCGACGGCTCGTTTGTATCCCGCTGGGACGACGGGAACGAGATGACCCTGCTCTACGGAAGCACTGCCGCCAAGGCGACTTACAACAGCGCAACCAAAAAATTCGCGACCGACATCACTCCGGGAACGCAGGTTTTCCACGCCTTCTCGCCCCACGTCGAGAACTCCTATGACGGCAGCGTCTTCACAATTCCGTTCGGGAATCTGCGCACGCAGAACGGCAACAACTTTAACCACCGTTACGATCCGCTGATCACCACGGAGCCACGGACCGCCGACCCGGCATCCGACGAACTGGTCTTCACGCTCAAACGGCTGACTTCGATCCTGAAATTCGAAATCTCGGGCGGCAGCGATCCGGTGAAAGCCCTGCTGCTGACGGCGGACGAAAACCACCCCGTCTCCTCGTCCGGATTCATCGGCGTGACCGACGGCACGGGCAGTATCGACGCAACCGTCCTGAACGGCATCCCGGCAAGCTCGAATGTGATCGCCATGACTTTCGACGAAGGCACGGCCCCGACAATGGCCGACCTGCACGCCTATTTCAACCTGCCGGAGGCCCAATACGAGACCCTGAAACTGGACATCATCACAGGAAACGGCCAAATCGGGAGCATCGATCTCTCGGGCCTTCCCGCATTCAAGGCCGGCGAACTTTATCGCCTGAAAAAAACCAGCTCCCCTGCGTTCGTGCAGATCGAAAAGCCGTACCTCGACTGGCCCGGACAGGACATGGACATTCCGCACGAGATCATCGACGAAAACGGCGACATCGTGCTGGATTATCCCGCGGCAATCACAATCAACGCCCCGGCAGGCATCGCACAACTGTACGTAGACGTCGTCTCCCCGGCCTTGAATGCTCTGAGAATCGAACGGCTCGACCTCTTCAACGAAACACAGCTGCCCATCGGAATCAACTATTCCGACCTGGGCCTGAACTGCACGACCCAGATCCAGTATAAGAAATCCACGCTGTTCGACATTACGCGGCTCGTTCCGATGATTCCGCTGCTGAAAGACGGTCTGGGCAGCCTGATTTACGGCGACCACACGTTTAACGTCACGGTCGTCGACCTGGCGGGTAACACGGAAACCCGGCCCCTGACCTTCAGGTGCAGCCGGGTGGAGTGCTCGGCAAGCGACCTGTGGGCCAACACGGGTACGCTGTCGATCTATGCCATCGACCCGCAAGCCCAGTCGGTCGTTGTGAAATACCGGGCGGAAGGCGCGTCCGCATGGCACGAGCTGACGGCCGAGGCCGTCGACGCCGCCAACGGGACGTGGAAAGCCGACATCACGGCAGACAATGTCTGGAGCCAGGAGACGAACCCGAGCGGACTCACGATATACATTCCCGATTCCAACGCCGGCATTTTCGCGCAAAAGAGCTATGAATACGAACTTTTGGTCGACGGCAGCCTCCTGGAAACCGGGAAATTCGCTCCTGAAAACAACGGAGGCGACATAATTGACAACTTCACATCCGGCTCCACCTGCTTCACCACGAGCAGTTCGAACGCCACCTTCTGGGGCAGCGGCAACAATACCTTCGCATCCTCGCTTTGCACCTTCTCCGATCCGTATGCCTATTTGCAGGGCCGAAAAACACTTATTGGGATTCTGGCCCCGGGCAACCTGTTCACCGGTACCTTCAACTTTACATTAATGCAACAGACCGGCACAGTAGGATTCGGGCAGAAATACACCTACAACGCCCGTCCGACAGCTCTGAAACTGAACTACAAAGCGACATTCGACGTTACGGGGAAGGGATTTTACAAAAAATGGGAGGACAGCTACCATACGTCAATCACCTCGGGACAGGACCAGGCGAGCATTGTCGTATGCATCATCGACTGGGAAGCCCGGCATGAAGTGGCCTCCGGCAACAAGGCGGCGCCGACCGGAGTCTGGAATCCCGAATCGCTGTACGGACTGAACGAAACAGAACGCGCCGGGCTGATCGCCTACGGCGTCGCCTATCCCGATGCCGACGCCGATGCCGACACGCCGCTGACCATTCCGCTCCGTTACTACGACAAGGACGCCGCAGCGCCGAACGGCAACTACACCATCATCATCTCCTGCGCAACGAGCCGTTACGGCGACTACCTGAACGGCACAGAGAACGATTTTTACGTCAGGAATTTCGCGTGGGTCTACTGATCCCGCGCCCGGGCCGGAACCGCGCTCCGGTGAAAGCACAAAGCATAAACCACAGATAATCAGTATATATAAAATCTATCTTTTGCACGAATCTCAGGCAGAAGAGCCTGAAAAAGCAGAATTCGACGGGAGTTGCGTTATCAAATCGCACTCCCGTCGAATTACTTTAAACAGGATATATTCGACTAAATGGGATCGTTAAAATGCCATTGAAAAAAGGCCTATTTACCTGTTTCCTGCAACAACATACCCGTTGTCAACAATAAATCGACATGCGCCATCACCAGATCATAGCGTGCGGAGAGCAAATCGACAGCCGCGTTGAAATAACTGATCTGCACATCACGGAAGTCGAACTGCGAAAGCGTTCCGGAAGCGAATTTCTGTTCCGCGATCCGCAGACTCAATTCAGAGGTCGCCAGCTGCTCCTCACGCAGACCGACCAACTCCCGGCGAAGCAGGAAAGCGTCATACTGCTTGTCGACATCATAACTGACCGAAAGTTTCATATCTTCGAGCGACAGTTTCTCGATTTCATGGTTGATCTGCGCCACCCGCACGGCACGCCGCCGCTGACTGCCGTTGAAGATATTGAATGAAATCTTCGCGGAAACATAAGGCTGTATCTGACGGTTGTCGATTCCGGCAGTACGATTGTAAGCGTAACCGGCTCCCACGCCCACATTCAGACTCGGATAATAATCCGAACGGGCAACGAGCGTCTCCTCGGCGCGAAGCCGGATAGCAGCATACTGTTTGCGGATCGAAGCATTGTCGCTTTGCGCGATCCGGTGCAGTTCGGCCGGATCGAGTCGCTCGTCGATCGCCGGAATGCTGTCCGTCAGCGTCCAATCGCCTCCGCGCTCCACGGCAAGCAGGAATCCCAACTGCCGGCGAGCGTCCTCATAATTGTTTTTCTGGCTCAGATAGGTGGCCCGATCCTGCAACCAGGCATTCTTCGCCTGCAACAATTCGAGATTGCGGACCACACCCAGATCCGCCGCATGCTGCTCACGGCGGAAGCGGTCCATGGAAGCGTCCATCAGCTGTTGCGCAATCGTCACCTTTTCCGATTCCAGAACGGCCAGATAATAGGTCGAGATGATCGACCGCACCGTATTCTCGATCAGCACGGTCTGCGAACCTTCGGCCTGTTCCTGCGCCGCATCGAGTTTGGCTTTCGTACGCCACACGCGAAAACCGCCGAAAAGGGTCCACGACAAGTCGAGGCTGGGCTGCACGTTCAGCGTCGAATAATCCTCCGTGTCCGACCCCTGCGGCATCGTACGGCTGAAATTGGCGGAAGCCCCGACCGCTACGGACGGATAAAGTCCGGCGGCGCCCCACGTGTTGTTCACGGCCGAAGTCCGGGTTTGCAGTTCGCCGACTTGAAGATCGTAATTATTCCTCAACCCAATATCGATGGCCCTGGCCAGTGTCAGAGCATTTCCGTTCTGTGCAGCCGCCGGCTGCCGCACGGCCCCGAACAAACAGATCGCCGCACAAAGTACACTATATCGCATCATAGTTTTCATTCGTTGAAATCCGTATTCTGCACCATGTCCTTTACTGCCGTTTCCGCGCTTTCGGGCGTGGCATCCGGATGCCGGAGCCGCCGAAAGAAGAATTTGAACCGGTTGGCCGTCTTGATAAGCACCGGGAAGCACGTCAGTATGAAAAACGTCCCGAACAGGATGCCGTATCCGAGCGTAATGGCCATAGGCAGGACGAAACGGGCGTCGCTGCTGCCTTCGCGGATCAGCGGGAACAATCCGGCCGTCGTCGTCAGCGACGTGAGTATAATGGGTCGGAAACGCGACCGGGCAGCCTCGACGACCGCCTCGTCGACTTTCATCGACAATTTCAGGCAATCGTTGTAGCGGGAGATGAAGACTACAGCGTCGTTGATAATCGTTCCCGAAAGGGCCACCATGCCCCAGATGGTCATCATCGAAAGCGGCACGCCCTCGATCCAATGCCCCCAGATCGCCGACATGCACCCCACGGGGATCATCAGAACCACGAGCGACATCTGAAGCGTCGAACGCAGGTAGATGACCAGTATCATAACGATGATGAACAACGCGATCATGTAGAAACTCTTGATGGTCTGCATCTCGTCGCGCATGTCCTTCATCTGCCCCTGCTGCATGTACGTAATATCCGGATAGCGTGCGAGAATTTCGGGCAGGATATGCTGCTCAATCTCCTCCATGACAGGAATCACCGACGCCGAAGCGTCTTCCATATAGGCGTCGACGCGAATCTCCTTCCGCCCGTTGTAGTGGTTGATCGAAAGGACGCTGCGGCCCAGATCCAGGTCGCACAGTTCGCCGAGCGGATAGACGCCGTTCGACGTGCGGATCATCATTTTAACCAGGTCGCCCATCGTCCTGCGATCTGTATCGGGATAGCGGACATAGAACCACACCTCGTCCTTGCCCTCCTGCAAACGCTGCGCGAGCGATCCGTAAAATGCCTCGCGAACCTGCCCCATCACCTGCTGCTGGGTGAGTCCCAGGCTGTAAGCCAGCGGCTTGAGCCGAACACGGACCTCCTGGCCGCCAAGCTGCGCATTGTCGATAACATTGTACAGCGCGTCGAGTTCGCGCAGACGGGCCTGAAATTCGGAACTTGCCCGTTCGAGAGTCTCCATGTCATAGCCGAACAGACTGATCGAGACCTGCGCGCCGAAACGGTGTCCGGCGCCGATGGCGAACTTGTAGGCGGACGGGATCGTCCCCAGCTCTTTCGATATGCAGGCCTTGATCTCGTCCGTTCCGATCTCCGACTGGTCGAGACGCCGCAGGAAGACCACCACCGACCCGGCATGACTGCCTGTCTCGCTGCCCGAAAAAGCGGTCCCCGTGCGCATGTTGATCAATTTGATGAACGACGGTTCCCGATAACGCTCCATCAGCATGGAATCGACCCGCCAAACAACGGATTCGATGCGTTTGAGTTCAGCCGTCAGCTGATCGTAATTCGTACCCGGTTTCATCGCCAGTTCGATATTGAAACTGTCTTCGTTCATCGACGGCAGGATCGTAAAGCCGATGCGGCCGCCGCCGATCAATCCGGCCGTCAGCAGGAAGCAGGCGGCGAGCGACGACAACACGACCGACCGGTGTCCGAGAGCCCAGCGAACGAAAGGCAGATAGACCCGTTCGCACAGCGAGCGCATTCCCCGGTCGAATCCGCTGCGGATACGCCCGTAGAACGAAGTGGTCGCAGGCGGCGCCAGAACCTTGGCCGACGCACAGTGGGCCGGAAGCATGAACATACTCTCCAACAGGGAAAACAGCAGGCAGACGATAACGACCACCGCCATTTCATACATCATTTCGAGATTGCCCTGGATGAAGAGAATCGGCAGAAACGCGACCAGCGTCGTCAACACGGAAACCAGTACGGCGGGCAGCATCTCCATCGTTCCCTCGACGGCCGCTTTCCGCGCCGGCAACCCCTGCTGAAACCGCGTATAGATATTTTCGCTGATGACGATACCGTCGTCGACGAGGATTCCCACGATGAGAATCATGCCGAACACCGATATGAAATTCATGGTCAGCCCCATGAGCACCGCCACGACGAACATGCTGAGGAAAGCCATCGGAATGCCCCACGCCACCCACACCGACAGGCGGAAGCTCAGGAACAGCGACAAACACAACACCACCAGCAGCATACCAGCCAAACCGTTGCTGTACAGAATATTGAGTTGTCCGCGGAGCGTTTCGAGAAAATCGTGCATGAATTCGAGCCGATAGCCGTTATCGCGCTCGTTGAACTCGCGGATGTAGTCGTGCAGATAGGCGGAGATACGCTCCAGGTCCTCGGTGGCCAGGTTGTCGATGCGGAACATGACGTTGCGCTCGCCGTCGACATAGCTCGCCGTCGGAATATCCTCGAAGATCATCCGTACGTCGGCCACGTCTCCCACACGAATCAGATCGCCGTTGGCATTGGCCCGCACCACGATTCGCTCCACATCGTCAGCTGAAACCGACCGGTAGCGCGAATTGATCTTGATCTCCTCCCTGGGATTTTTGATCTTGCCGCCGTAAATATCGACATTGTTGGCGGCAATGGCATTCTTGATCTCCGAGAAGCTCATGCCGTAACGCTGCAACACCTCTTCACGAACCTCGACGGACATCTCCATCCGCGCAGGATAGCCGATCAGCGTCACCTGCGAGATCAAGCCCGAACCCAGGAAGTCGTCTTCGATACGCTGGGCCGTGCGCTTCAGCGACATGATGTCCTCCGGTCCGCGGGTCTGGGTCAGAGCCAGGAATCCGGAAAGCGACGTAGTTTTGGTCTTGGTGATGACCGGATTCTCCGCCCCGGCAGGGAAATTCGAAATTTTGTCTATCGCGTTCTTGATGTCGTTCAACACCACGTCGACATCGTAGTCGGTGCGGATGAGTATGGACACGAGCGACTGGTTCTCCATGGATTTGGAACTGATCTCCTTGACTCCGACCACGCCCCGCAGCGCATTTTCGACGAGCGTCGTCACGCCCTCCTCCATTTCCTTGGGCGTGGCGCCCTGATAGGTCACCGATACGGTGATCAGCCGGGACTCGGTGATCGGGAACGAAGCCTTGCGGATAGAAAACAGGGCCGCAATGCCGAAGACCAGCGTCAGGAATACCAACGCCTGCGCATAGAACGGATACCGAACGAATGCAGTGATTGCTTTCCGCATGACTATTTCGTTTTATCCGACGCCCGACGACCTTTCAGCAAACCGATCTCCATCCCGTCGGAAGGATTGACCAGCGATTCGGCAACGACGAGCGTTCCGGGTTCCAGGCCGCGCAAATAGGCGTAATCCTCATCCACATAAACGACCTCGACCGACCGGGCGCGCAGGCGGCCGTCGATGCAGGCATAAACCGTATCGTCGCCGAAGAGGGCTTCGCGCGGCAGGCGCACGACCTCTTTGAGCCGGGCCGCAGCAATACGCACCCGGTAGAGCTGGCCTGAAATCAGATTGCGGCCGGGAGTTTCGACCCGAATATAGACCTTCACGCGCTGTGTGTTCTCATCCACGAACGGGGCGATGCGGGCGACCGTACCGCGGAAACCGCCCCTTTCGTCCTCCACCGTCACGGCGCTGCCGCAGGAAAAATAACGCACATAATCGGGTTCGACGCCGGCTTCCAGTTCGAGCCGGTCGGTCTGGGTGATGGTGGCGATCTCTCCCCCGACGGAGGCGATGGCGCCGACCTCTTTGCTCACCGTCGAAAATACGCCGTCGAAAGGGGCGTAAACGGCGTATTTGCGCAGATTGATCTCGGCCTGCCGAACTCCGTAGTATTCGGAAATGACATTCCGGACTGCCAGATAAACTTTCTCCTTCGCACTGTTGATCGCCGGAAGCGGCGGCAGGTCCTCGTCGACGGAAAGTCCGTTGAAGAAGGCGCTCCACTTATCCGCCTCCTGGGGAAAGTCCACGGCCAGATCGGAAAGCTGCTGCGAAAGCAAACTCATATAACGGCTCCGGGCAGCCATCAGCGATGCGCGCGCGTCGTCGTCATAGAGCCGGACGAGCAAGTCTCCCTTCCGGAAACTCGTTCCTTCACGCAGCGCGACCGGCCCTGCGACGATGCGCGCGCTGACCTCCGAGCTGAGCCGGACCGTCGCCCCGGCATGAACCTTCGCAAAACAGGTGTAAACAACGTCGTAGTCCCGCAAGGCGACCGTATCGGCCCGGACGTGTACGACACTTTTCTTCGCCTTGTTCTTCTCGGCGACCGGTTTGGTTACGACCATATAGCGGTACGCACCATAGGCCGCAATCAGAATGAAAGCGACCAGTACTGCCTGCAATAATCTATGTTTCTTCATATCAGGATCTGTTCGGGAAAATTAACACGGCGATGAACCCGTAAATGCCGAATACGGCCGTCAAGGCAAGATCGACGAGATGGAATGCGCCCGTGAGCCTGCAACGGTTCAGCCGTTTGACGACGAGCAGCAGGAGTGTGAAAAACAGGTTGACGAGCCAGAACTGCCGCACCGGATTGGGAATGGGGATGAAATGCGCATATCCGGGCGTCAGCATGATGCGGAACGGGAATATCCGCTCTTCGGCAGCGGCGGCCGGCGAATTGCGGTAGTTGTTCACTGCGATCGCGCAACGGTCGACTGGCCCGAAATCGCGATCGAGGACATACATCGTGCTGCTGTCCTGCCCAAGATTCTTATACGAACGGAAATAGCGGTTGTAGGTCAGCATGAACCGGCCGTTGTTCTTTCCGATAGGCAGTTTTTTCAGCGTATAGTCGGTCAGCAGCGCATAAAGCTCGTTATCGGGAGTGAAGATATGGCAGTAAATCTCCCCCGGCACGTGACATTTGATCTGCTTGATCTCGAAATCATTGTCAATGGCCTTCACGCGCGGTGCGCCGTGGACCATCAGCAAATGAAAGAGTTTGCCGCGGGCGTCGACCACGAAATAGCCGTCGTCGCGGGATTTGATCGGCGAAGGAATGCCGAAGATGTCCCGCGCCGGAGCACGGAACCCGGCTTCGCGAAGCGCCTCGTCGAAAATCCGGCTCTTCTGTGTATCGACGCTATTCGTCGCAGCGTCGATGAACTCGATGCCCCGCTTGCCGATCCGGAAGAGGTCGTGCGGCAGATCGACGCCCGGATGTCCGGGACACGACTCGAACAGGGGAGCCAGCGCGAAATCGAATCCGCGGTCCCCGATGAGCATCACGCGGCGCACGCTCCGCAGCACCTCCTGCGTGAGCGGCTCGCCCATGAGCGAATCGGGCATCATGCCCAGCATCTTCAGCTTGCGCGCATTGTCGAAAGGAAGCAGCCGGGCATATTCGTTTTCGGTCAGCGAATTGCCGTTGCGGTCGTAATATATCATGCGGTTGGCTTGCCGGAGCGAATCGTACACCTCTTCGCTGAACACGAAATCGCACTTCACCTCGCTGTAATAGAGCAGGCGTTTGCCCACACGCTTCTCAAACCGGCTGCGGAACAGATCGGGCAGATAAAAGCCCAAAATCAGGATGGTGGTGAACACCAGCAGCACTCTTACAATTTTCGCCGTCATATCTACAACTCCCCCTTATTGAACCGACGGGCCGTGAAGAGCACCGAGACACTCGAAACTCCCGTAAGAGCCGCAAGCACCGGCAGAAGCGTCTCCACATTGCCGACAGCAAATTTTCTCATAAATACCGAAATCAGCAGATAGGCGACGATAAAATAGAAGAAGCGGAATTTCCCCACCGGTTCCATTGCAATCATCGCTATCCAGAAATAGGCCGTCATGCCACCCAGCACCCACGGCATCATCGTCACCAGTGCTGCCCGGATTACCTCGGCGGGAAGGTAGACGGCCGTCAGCCCCACGAACAGCAGCAGGCAGCAGGTCAGAATCGCCGACAACAGTAGAAATCCGTAAAGCACCATGCTGTAAACGACCCGAACCGGTCCGAGCGGCAGGTGCAGCGAGAGTTTGATCCGTTTGTCGACCACCTCGGGCAGAAACTGCGACACCCCGATCAGCACGGCCGCGAACAGCGGCACGAAACGGAACAGCGCGAAAAACACCTCCTTATTGGTCAACAGCCGCGACAGGTAAAACGGAGCGTCGTCACGAATACCCCCGGCGACGCCGGCGAATATGCCGACCACGGCTGCAAGTCCCGCCAAGAGTGCCACGAGCGCAAACCAGCGGGTTTTGATCCACTCCTTGTATATAAGATGTAAAATCATATCTTTCAGCTATTAAAATCAATTTACATTCGGGTTTCCGAGTCCCGGCATGATCAGTACGCCCAAAAATCCGTAGACGCCGAACAACGCCACGATCATCAGATCGGCAAGCGCGAAAGGATTGTCCAGCGGCTCCCTGCGACGACGCTTGATCACAACCATGATTCCCGTCAGGCAAACACTGACCAATAGCCAGAGAAGCCCCTCGGACCACGTGAAACGCAGCCCGCGCCAAGGCGTAAGACGCACGGTAAAGGGAAACACGATTTGTTGCACTTTATATTTCGCAGTCTGTTCATAGGTGCGGTTACTCACCGTACAACTGTCGATCATCCGGTAATCGACATCCGTAACGTAACAGGTCGTATGATCGTGATAGGCATAGATGAACTTGTTGAACAACAGCATGCTGTGCATCTCCACCCACATACCGCGCGTATCGGGCAGCGGAAGCCGGCGGAAGGCATAGTCGCGTCCCATCCGGTACACATCGCCCTTTTCGGTCAGCATCATGGCAAGAAATTCGGGCCGGTCGGCAAAGCTCAAATTACGCACCCCGCATCCTTCCGGCAGTACGATCCGCTCGACCTCTGGCGCTCCGCCGCACATTCCCATACGGAAAAGCCCTCCGCGACTGTCGGTCATGAAATAACCCAGCGTCTCGGCATCCGTACGGTCTGCAGGCGCCCAGGCGCCCGACGCCGGAGAGACGAATCCCGCACCGGCAAGTGCACGGCGAAAAGCCGTCGTTTTCGCCGTATCGACCCGGTTCGAGGGAGCATCGAGAAACTCAATCCCGCCGCGGCCGAAACGAAACAGATCCTGCGTCCGGTAATCGTTCGAAACATAGGACAGCTTGTCCTTCAAATCGAACAATCCGTAGTCCCGGCCTCCGCCGTCGCCGAAGTAGACCGCATAATCGTGCGCAGACACACACTCTGGCGTGACGGCGACACCACAGACGGTTTCAGGCAGACGTCCTTCGTAGATAAGCTGCGAAGCGTTTTCAAGCACGGCCAGCGTATCGACCTGTTCGGGCGTATAGGCGTTGCCCTTCGAATCCCTGATTTCGTACCGGATACCGGACCTGTCGGACGGATCGTCGGAATAGATGCTTTTCGAGATGATGAAATCGCCCAGAACTTCCGAATAAACGATCTTTTTATAATCGCCGTGCCACGATGCGGGAATCATGCGGTAGAACCCGGGCAATGCCATGGCAGCCGCGAATGCGGCGAACAGAACGGCGATGGCGCGTATGATATTTCGGTACATGGCTATCGTTCTCCTTTACTGAAACGGTATGACGAATACAACAGCAACGGGAAAGACCCCGCGGCGATCACCAGCAGGGGAAGCGCCGACGAAAAATAGGACCCCGGAGCTTCTCCGCACACGACGAACGGAGAAATGAGATAATATCCCGCAACGGCATACAGCAATGCCCGCCAACGGTTCGGTTCGAGCGCAATCATGGCAATGAACCCGTAAACCGGATATGCCGCCAGCAGCCAGGGCAATACGGACTTCAACGCCGGAAGCGTAATTTCAGCCGGAAACAGGGCGGCGCTCTTCGCAGCGAACAGTCCGTATAGCAGCGCATTGGAAACGGTGATCGCCGCAACGCCATAGAGGGCCATACCCAGCACCAACCGCGCATTGGCGACCGGCAGATGAAGCATCAGCCGGATACGCCGGTTCACGGTCTCCGGCAGGTATTGCGTGACGCCGACGCTCGCGGCGATCAGCAGCGGCACGTAAAGCAACATACGATAATAGATCAACGGCGGATTATCGTACAGCACTTTGAGCATATAGGTCTTGGCCCCGAACCGTTCCATGCCGTTCTCCACCCGGATGAAGACGTAAAAGACCGTCGCCAGTCCCAACACGAGCGCCGCAAGGTAAGTCCAGCGGGTCTTGATCCACTCCTTATAGAAAATATGCCAAACTATCTTTCCCATCTGCATCAGTATTTACCCGTAAGTCCGATAAAGGCATCCTCCAAGGTGAGGTTTTCCCGCCGGAAGTTGACGAATCCGACGCCCCGGCTCTGCAAAAGCGCGACGATCTCCTCTTCAGTAGCATAGGTGTACAGCTCGCAATGGTTGTTCAGCCGTTCCAGATTGACAACCTCCGGCGAACCCGAAAGGTCGAACTCTCCCTCGGCCTCGAAGAAGAACCCTTTGAAATCACGCTGAAAATCGGCCAGCGGTCCCTGATAGAGCACCCGGTTATAGTCCATGATCAGGATGTCGTCGATCAGCCGCTCCATATCCTGAATGATGTGCGAGGTGAGGAAAACCGTCTTGCCCCTCGACTTGGCGTATTCGCGCAGGTAGTCGATGAACAGACGCCGATAACCCGGGTCCAGTCCCAGCGAGAAATCGTCGAGGATCAGCAGGTCGGGGTCCTGGGCCAGAATAAGCCCCAAAGCCACCTGTGCACGCTGTCCGCACGACATGGTCGAGATTTTCTGCCGCGGGAGAATCTTCAGCCGGTTGATCAGGTTGAAATAGGCGTCACGGTCCCATTTTTCATAAAACCCCGAATAGAACTTCTCGATCTGGTGGACATTCATAAACGAATACTGAATATGCCCCTCGATCAGGTAACCGATGCGGGCCTTCGTCGCGGGCGACAGGTTCTGCGTATCCTCGCCATAGATCAGACACTGGCCCGAGCGGGGAGCCAGAAATCCGTTGAGGATATTGATCGTCGTACTCTTGCCCGCACCGTTCTTGCCCAGCAAACCGAGAATGCGACCTTCACCGACAGAGATGTTCAGATTTTCGTAAACCAGTTTTTTGCCATAGTAGTGCGTCAGGTTGCGGCACTCTATTACATTTTTGCGTTCTTCCATCAGGAATGATTAAAAGATTAGTAATTTTCGGATTATTTTTTAATGAATTCCACGCCGCGTCCCGGAAGAATATCTTCGTAGGTGTGCAGATCTTCGCCGGTCACCGTGTTATAAACATCGATGGTCGTCGTCTTCTTTTCCCGGTCGTAAAGATAGACCACCGTACAATCGTCCTTGTCGCTGAGCGCCGTGCCGGCAATAAGCACGAAAACATCGACGATCTCGTACTTGTCGTCGTAGAGCCGGAACGGCTTCTCCTCGGGCGCAAACTGCGTGATGTTCAGATAGTCGAATTTCATGATCCTGTTCCCGATGGCATAGAATCCGTACCGGACGGAAAAGGCTCCGAACCACACCGCGGCCTTGTGGCCCACTTCAGCCGGAATGGGAATGACAGTCTTGAGTGTCAGCGGATCGTTGGCTAAAGAACTCGAATAGGCATTGTATACATAAAGGAAATAGTCGTTGCCTTTACGCACGACCAGATGCATCAGGTAAGGATTGTTGTTCCCCTTGCCGGTAGCTTCGGAAAAGGCCCCGCACAGTTCGTCGGCCGTCAACACCGATTCACCGCCGGTTCCCGGAACCGGCGTGGCGGGTTTGTTGTACTGTTGCAGGCAGCCGACCGTTCCGTCCTCGTAGAGCACGAACAACGCACGCTTATAGCGCATGAACTGCTTCGAGCCGATGACCTGCCGGATGTTTTCGGCCATGACGAACGCCTCGTCGTCGAAGACCGGCGTTTTTGCATCGGTCCCGTTGAACATGTGGATCTTACCGTTCGCCACCACATACTTGGCTCCGCCCGTAGCATAAAATGCCGACGTGATTTTCACATCAGGAGCATTTCCCACATAAACGCGGCCGTTGACCGGTGAAACGATTTCGCCCATATTGGCCGTAAAATCCTGATCGCCGTCGGTATCCACCATGCTGACCGTAGCGCCGCACGAGGGGCTTTTGTCGGTGAATACCGCCAGTTCGGATTTCGCACAGACCGCTCCGACGTAGCGGCCCTCGATACGCTCCGAACTTCCGTTCACACGGGCGACCATGCCGGAAAACCAGCGGGTGAAACCGTTCTTCGGCGAGATCGTCGAGGCCGACGTTCCCGTCGTCTGGATCGACATCCATTCGACGCACCCCTCCTCGGTCTCGTACAAAGCGAGGAATTTGGGCGTGTAGCCGTTCTGCACCTTGAATTTGAAAGTCGACCGGAATTCCAATCCGTTGAGTTTGTTTCTCACCACGAAACTCCCCGGAATATCCGTATTGAGTTGATACGACTTCGGAAGGTAGATTTCCCAATCAAGGTTTTTCTCGGTAGAGATCACCTCGCTTTTACCCACGATCCACTCGTATTCGTAATCGCTTTCATTGCATCCTTCGGGCAGTACGACCGTCGGTTCGCAGGTGAAGCGGTCGCCCAGATAAAGATCGCTTTCGACCTCCACGCCCTCGACCGAAACCACATAATCGGGATCGGAGCCGATCTCGCCGTCCCTGTCTCCGTAGCACGACACCGCCGCAAGCGCTGCCAGAGCCAATATATATGTTCTGCTGTTCATAATCATTCAACCGTTAGCGTCATTCATCAAAAAAGATTCTGTTACCCGTCGCCTGGTCGTAGACTTCGTTCTGCTCGAAATATTCCGTGCAGACGGCGATCCAGTAATCCAGAGCGAGACTGGTTCCGGCATCCTTCCAGTCGGGATCGGTAATGCCGCTGACCTCCAAAAATTTGGCGCATTTCACCGGATGATAGGTATATCTGTTGAGTTTGGAGGTATTCTCCCAGAAAGCGGGCGGCGTGTTGACGTTTTTCACGAACGACACCTCCACCCACTGATATTCGGGCAGTCCAGCCACGAAATTCTCATTCGGAGCCAGTTCGATGCGGAGTTTGTAATCATCGGTCTCGTTGAGCCGGGCAACATGGATCGTCAGCGGAAAGGTATCCTCGTAAAGCCCCTTGCGGAGAAGCTGCTTTTCGTCGAGCGTATATTCCACGCCGTTGACGGCATACTGCGACAACTCTTCGTTAACCCGGACCCGATATTCGCGGTCGCGGTCGTAATCGACGGCCCCGGTCAGGCGCACCGGAATATCCAGCGTGTAGTCCCCGGCTCCCACGCCCAGAAAATAAGCGTTGAACTCATAGGACTCAGGATAAGTTCCGGGCCGGAATTCGCCTTTGGCGATGTTGAGCGAAACGCGGTTCGCATCATAGACCTCTATATCGCGTTCCCGGCACGCCCCCGACAGACAGACCGATGCGACCAGGAAACAAATCATCCTTTTATTCATGGCATTTACAGATTAATTACCGAAATCGTTTTCATTGTCAGGCCGCGGGAAAGTATATGCCTGCGGAGCTATCGCAATGGTGTTGCCGTTGTAATTTCCGTTGTCCACACGGTTCATATTGAGCCGCTTGTAGTAGAAAAACAACTGCCCCTCGCCCTTGAAATCACAAATATATTCGCGTGTCAGGGCCGTGCGCAGCGCATCGGCGGATGTCGATGCGTCGAGTTCCGCAATACCGCGGTGACGCTTGAGCGTATTGATGTAGGACAACGGTGCGGGATCGAGCTGCGGAGCGTTCATCACGGCCTCCTCGGCAATCAGGTACATTTCGCTCAGTTTCAGCATCGGAGTGCAGGCCTTGGGATACTTGTAACTGTCGGCCGCCAGTGAAGAACGCTTGTACTTGATCAGATTGATCCTGTTCATCGAATTGTAGGCGAGCCATGCATTCAGGCGCAGATCGCCCGCTTCGTAGCAGTTGGACGAAGTGACCGTGTCTTCGGAAAGCCCCTCGTAATAAGTCCGTGCGCTCGCCGTGATCCGATCGTTGTCGAGGGCGAACACCAGTTCGGGCGTAAACACCCGGTTCGACCGCAGCTCCTCGCCGTAGGAATCGGTTTCAGCGATCTCCGGTGCGGTGATAAACCGGAATTTCTCCGAGGCGATGACCGTCGTCGCCTCATCGTAAGCCGTGGCGTAATCGCCCGTGTAAAGGGCGATACGCGCACGCAGCGCGCAAACGGCATAATAGTTCATACGCTTGGTACGGTCGTAGGAGACATACGGATCCGTCGACTTGCGTGGGACGACGATCGGATCGCGGGTTTCAAGCAGGGATTTCGCCTCCGCAAGTTCTTCCATCAGCTGCGCCAGCAGCCGCTCCGACGTATAACGTTCGCCGATCGTCGCATCCCAGGAGGTTTTCCACGGGACATTGTTCGATTCGGCATTGACAGCATACGGTTCGTTGAACATACGCACCAGGTCGAAATACATGTAGGCGCGCATGGCGAGCATTTCCCCAAGCATGATCTCCCGCACCCCCTCTTCGAACAGGTCCCGTTCCTCGCGGCGCAGTTTGTCGATGACCAGATTGGCGTTGAAAATGTTGTTGTACATCGTGAGCCACAGATCGTCGATGATCTCCTTCGAATCGTCGTTCGCATAGTCGTAGGCCGCCCATTTGCGACGCGTCTCGTTGTTGGCCGACACGGTATACTGCCCGGTCAGCGGTTCGAGGGCGGTCAGCGCCACGTAACCGCCGTACAGATTGGCGTCGCCCATATTGACGTACACTCCCGTAACAGAATTGTAGTAACCTTCAGCCGCATCGAACATGTCGTCGATGTCCACCTCCGATTTGGACGTAACGTCCAGCCACTTGCCGCACGATGCGAGCAGCAGTACGAACATCGCAGATATTTTTGCAAGATTCTTCCTTTTCATTGCTGTGCCGTATTAAAAATTGACTTGAGCCGAAAAACTGATCGTCCGGGCATAGGGATACGCCAAACCGCGCTCCTGACGGATCGTCGACAGGTAGAAAAGTTCGTTGGCCGTAAGCTGGAGCCGCAGCATGGAGATTCCCTTCCATCCCCAGCGTTCGACCGGGAAGGTATAGGCTACGCGGAGCGACGAGAGCGAGAGGTGGTTCTCGCGCTGGACGAAACGCGACGTGGAACGCGTCGGGGTCGTATCGTCGATGGCCTTGTAGCGGGCGATCTGACCGGGCTCCTTCCAACGTTCGGTCAATGCCCGCACGTCGTTGTTCACCGTAGGATCGGCCCCCTCGATCTTTTCATGCAGGGTGAAGTTATAGCGATCGGCCCCGAACGAATAGTTGAAGCTGGCGCCCACCTCCAATTCCTTGTAACGGAAGTTGAAGCCGGTGTATCCTTCGAGCGCGGCTTCGCCGACGCCGATCGGAACCATATCCTCGTATTTCCAGACGTCGGTCCGCTCGCCGTCCTTCGTCAAAAACTCCTCGCGGCCCGTACCCGGATTGATTCCGAAACTGCGAACGCCGTAAATCGTATTGAGCGACTCCCCTTCCTTGAAAAGAAAGACATTGGCATCGCTGCTGCTTTCAGCGCGTTCGCCCACCATCTTGTTGTAATTTTTCAGCGTATTGGAAATTTTGCTGAGGATGTTCGAATTATGACGCCCGTTGAACGTCACCGAGAAGAGCATCTCCTTCGTGCGAACGGGTGTCACCGAGAGCGAAAAGTCGATACCCTTATTCACGATGTCGCCCTGGTTGACCTTCAATTCGGAGAATCCGATCGACGGCGCGATGGTTACCGACGTAAGGCTTCCCTCGGTCGTGTTATAGTAATAATTCATGTCCAGATTCAACAGTCCCTTGAGCACGGTCAATTCCAGGCCCACGTTGCGGTTGAATGTCGTTTGGCATTCAAGGTCGGGATTGCCCAATACCGAAATGCTCGTACCGAACATGTTGCCGTAGACCGGTTTGAGATAGGTGTACATGCTCCTGGACTGGTTCTGCGTGAAATTCTGGTTGCCGGTGGTTCCGATATTGGCGCGCAGGGCCAGCAGCGAGAAGACACCCCGGTCCTTCAAGAAACGCTCGTTGTGAATGTTCCAGCGCACACCCGCCGACCAATAGGGCGCGGTCTGCTGTTTGCTGCCGTAAATCGAAGAACCGTCGATGCGTCCCGTAAGATCGACCAGATAGCGGTCGTCGTAAGAATAGTTGGCGTTGAGATAGGCGCCCGCCGAACGAACGATGGACTCATTGCCCGAAGGACGGGAGTCGGGTTCGTACTGCACGGCATAGGAGACATAGTCGAGCGCATCGTCCATGAACCCCGTAACGACATACCCGTCGGTCTCGTGTCTGACTTCGCGCAGGTCGCCGCCGACCACCGCCTGGACCAGATGCCGGTCGAGCTGCTTGGTATAGGAGACCATCAGTTTGCCGGCAAGCGTCATGTCCGTACCGTTGTTCAGCGTATACTTACCCCGCGCGTAAAGCACGCTGGGATCGTTCACATCGTTGTCGTTATCGCGGATATAGGAATAGCTCATGGGCGACAGATAGATGTCCGTGCGGTTGAAATCGCTGCTCACCGAAAAGTCGCCGCGCATTTTCAGCCCGGAAACGATCGTCCAGTCGATCGCCGTGTTGTTCGTGACATTGGTCACGTCGCCGTGTGTGAAACTGCTCAGGTATTTCGCCTCGTAAACGGGAGAGAGCTGCGACGACGAAACCGCAAGGTTCATTCCCTCCGGAGCCACGTTGTAAAGCGACAGCGTACGATAATAGGCGCCGTCAGCATCCTTTTCCCGGTGATAGGGAAGCGCTTTCGAGTAACTGGAGAACGATCCGTAAGGCGACTCGTCGCTCCGGGAGATGGAGAACTGCAAATCGTTGGTGATTCGCAGGCTCGAATGCGAATAGATCAGTTTCGTGCCGGCCCCGTAGGTAGTTCGGCCCGATTCCTTCATCACACCGTTGTTCTGCCCGAGCGACAGATTGACCTGATAACGCACGTTCCCCTGATTGGCGCGCAGCCGGTTGACGCTGCCCTCGATGATGACCGAATGACGGTGCTGCAAGCCCACGCGCAGCGGCTTCGAAAGCCAATAGGTATCGACGCCCGCAAGGATCTCCTTGCGGATCAGGTTGTAGGAGTTGAGATAATAGCCGCCGTCCTCCCCTTCGCGAGCGGGATTGAACAGCCCGGACAGACGCTGGAATTCCAATGCCTGCGAAGCGTTCATCAGCTTGTACGACGACAGGTCGGGAATGTTCACGCCGCCCGTAAGCGTATAGCTCACCCGGAGCGCTCCGGGTTCGGGGCTTTTGGTCTCGATCACGATCACGCCATTGGCCGCGCGGGAGCCGTATATGGCCGATGCCGACGCATCTTTGAGTATCGTTACGCTCTGGATGCGGTTCATGTCCAGGTCATATACCTGTTGCACCTTGACCTCGAAGCCGTCGAGAATGAAGATCGGCAGGCTGGTCATCGTTTTCAGCGTGCTGCCCGAGATCTCGGGGAAACTGTTCTGTCCGCGGATCTCGATCTGCTCGGGGATATAGTTAGGGTCGGAACCGAACATCCCGCGCACATCCACGACCTGGAACGACGGATCGAAAACTTTCAGGGCGTCGAAGAAACTGTTGTTGTTCACCGTCCGCAGTTCATCGCCCTTCACGAGCACGGCCGTTCCCGTGAAGCTGTTCTTCGCCTTGGGCATGTATCCCGTAACGACCGTAGCCGCGATATCGTTCACCTCGGGTTCGAGATAGATGTCGAACGAGCTCTGGTTATTCACCTCGATCGTCTGTTTTTTCATGCCCACGCACGACACGACGACCGACACGCGCCCCGAAGGCAGCGTCAGGCGGAAGCACCCCTTCTCATCGGTCGAAGCACCGTTGTGCCCGGCATCTTTCTGCACGACCGAAGCATAAGCGACCGGATTCTTGTTCTCGTCGAATACCGTTCCCGTGATTACGAATCCGGCCGGCCGACGATCGGACGCCGGGGCGGTTTTCTGGCGGGGGGGGGAGATCACGATCGTCCGGTCGACGATGTTGTAACTCAAACCCACCGATGCGCAGAGCTTATCCAGCGCCGCGCGCAGTTCGACACCCGACACGTTGAAGCTGACCTTGCGGCTGTCATCCACATTCTGATTCACATAGAACACCTGATAGCCCGACGCCTTCTTAATTGCCTGAAAGACCTCGCTCAAAGGTCGGTCAGTCACGTTGATCGTGATATTCTGCGCCCGGACCAGACAAGGAGCCAACACTACGACCGTTACAAACAACAAACGCATGATACGCTCTGCAACAGTCTTCTTCACTTTTTCCGTATATGCAGCCATGATGATTTTTAAAGTTTAGAGTGCCTGTTTTACGTTTACGGAACCCTCCGGGATCGGCCACGTGTACTTATCGGCCGTCATGGTCAGCTCCGTGCCATCGGATCTGGGGATACGGGGGCTGTTCAGACGCTTGTAATAGTAAAACAACTGTCCTTCGCCGAAAAACTCACGGCGGTATTCCAGTTCAATGGCGTCGAGCAACTCCCCGACGGTAAGTCCGGACGTTTCAAGCCGCTCCGCCACCGTCGGAATGTCGCGCGCCTTCTGCAACTCGGCAACTCTCGCCGCCGCGTCCGCAATGTTGTCGGCCGACTGGCGGACGAGCGCTTCGGCCTCGATCAGAGCCGCCTCGCCCAACTTGACGAAAGGAATGCGGCAGGGCAGAACGCTCTCATTTCCCGCCACCGACGTGTAGCCGTTGAGAACGGAGTTCTCGCCGAATTTGTACGCCATGAACACGCGTGACGGATCGCTGTTGTCGAACCAGTCGCGGTAACGCGTATCCTTCGGATTGTCGAACAGAGCGGCATAATGCTTCGTCACGGATGCTCCGTCCCGACCGTAAAGCAAAGCCGCCGACCGCGGAAAACCTTCGGGAAGCGTCGCTATGCCGAAAAGATGCTCTCGCGAAAAACTGTAATCGTCGCCGTATTCACCCGGGCCGAAATAATAGAACAGGCGGTAGCGCTTCTCGACCTTCGTCTGGTGTTCGAAAGCCCGGGCCGCATAGGCCGCGGCCTGCTCATAATCGCCCTTATAGAGGCAGACACGGGCCAGCAGCGTCGTTACGGCATAGTAATTCAGGCAGAAGGTGCGCAGCCGCGAGTCAATCTCCCCGGGGAGCACGGTTCCCAGCGTAAAGCCATCCAACACGGGGTCCGTCGTTTCGAGTTCCGAAGCGGCCCGTTCGAGATCGGCGATCACCTTGCCGACGAACGCCTCGGTCGAGAGCGGCTCGGAAGCCGTCATTCCGAAACGGACCATATAGGACAGTCCGACAAAACCCGGATCGACGGCATACGCCGGATGGAACAGCCGCAGCAGTTCGAAGTGCAGGGCCGCACGCAATCCGTAAAGCTCTCCCGTGATAATCCGCTTCCGGGATTTCGAATTGAACACGATCTTCGTAGTTTCGATGTGTCCGATCACGTTGTTGCAAGCCGCAATGGCCTTGTACATATCCACAAACGTCTGTTCGATGGCCGTGCGGAATGCGGCGTCGGCATAGTTGAGATCGGCTGCGGCCTGGAAATCCGTGCCGGCGGGCTGAAAGTTCTGCCCCATGAATTCCAGTTCGCCGACCGAAAGCATGCGGCCGTAGAGACTTTCCGAACGCAACTGGGTATAGACATCGGTCAAGGCGTTGAGAAAAGCGTTTTCATTGCGAAAAAAACGATCCTCGGGAATGGAAGTCCCGTCGGGAGTGGTATCGAACCATTCGTTGCACGACACCGACGCGACGCATAAGAACAACAGCAGATATATTTTTTTCATTTCGTATCTTCTTTAAGCGGTTAGAAAGTCGCCCGAAGCGACAGCGTGACGGTCCGCGTATACGGATAGACCGTTCCACGCTGCATGTCGACGCCCGAACAATAGAAGAGGTTGCTGCCCGTGAGATAAAGGGCCAGATTGCGCATATAGAGCTTGCCGGCGGCCTTGGCCCCGAAAACATACCCGACCTGCACAGCCGAGAAATTCAAGGCGTCGAACCGTTCCACGAACCGTTGCAGCCGGACCGGTTCGCCGTCGAACGCGCGGCGGAACTTCGGGTCCAGCGCCCGTCGGTCGAGATTATAGAGCGGACTGCCGAACTGCACATCGTACAACGTCTGGTTGAATGCCTGTCCGCCGATCCGGTAATCGAACGCAGCTCCGAAATGCCACCGTCCCCATGCCACGTTGACGCCGAAATTGCCTTTCAGGTCGGGTTCCGCACGGCCGGCCGCAACGGATTCGCCCACAGCCCGTTCGGTAGTTCCGTCGAAAGAACTTTCCGCAGCATAGATCGCATTCACGGACTCGCCCTCCGACAGCGGAGCCTCGCCCTCCGACAACGCTTCGTTGTACCATGCCGCGAAGAATCCCGGCAGCTCCTCGATCCGGTTCCGGTTGTGGTTGCCGGACGTGAAGGCCGAGACGACAAGTCCCGGGCGGCTGTAAAGAGTCGCGTTCAGGTAATATTCCAGTCCCGAATTCCGGACCCTTCCTCCGTTGGAAACGTTATGCCGGTAACCGCTCGCCAGCGGCAGCCGGTCGACGGTCATAAGGTCTTTCGAATCATTGTTGTAATACTCGACGCGCAGCCGGAACGCATGCGCGAACTCTGCCTGCAACGCCACGCTGCGGCTCACGAGCGTACGCCATTTCAGATCGGGATTGGGCATCAGACCAACCGAAGCCCCGACCAGATAGTAGTTGTAGACATACTCGTTGTCGATATTACTGCTGTAAGTGACCACATAGTCGGAATTCAGGGCGTCGACTGCTCCCGAAGTGCCGATCGCCGCGCTCAGCGTCAGGCGGTCGATCCAGTCGGCCCGGCGCATGAAATGCTCCCGACCGATGTTCCAAGCCGCCGACACGCCGTAAAACAGAGCCGTCCTTTCACCGGGCGCAAGCAACGACGAACGGTCGAGATGCGCCGTTCCGGCAACCGTATAACGCTCGTCGTAGGAGTAGTGCGCCGAAAGCGTTCCGCTCACCGTCCGGTCGTAATAGCGCCAGGCATAAGGCGTCGCATTCGGATCGTAGGCCTTGGTGAAAGAGATGTAGCCCATCTTGTCCGAAGGAATTCCCACGCCGGCATAACTTTCCATATTGTAAGTGCCGCTGAAAATCCCGGCTTGCAGCGAAGCGCCGTAGGACGACCGGCCGCACGAACCGCGATATGCAACATCCACCGCCCCGTCGTAAGTCTGGATCGATGACCGTGCAATTCCGTAACGTCCCGTATAGGAGTCGGTCGTCTGCGACGCATAGCGTATCGAACCGGGCGATACATAGGTGTCCGTGCGGATAAGGTCGCGCACGAACGAGAAGCGTCCGTTGACCGAAAATCCGGCTCCCAGATCCAGCGAAAGGCGTACGTTGTCGAAGATCGAATAGGTCCGGCATTTGTTGTGCGAACCGAGCGTCAGTTCGTAGAGCGGATTTTCAAACCGCACGGCGTCCTCTTCGTGCCCCATCGTTTTGAGGTATCCCCCATGCCCATTATCGGGGTCGAGCCAACGGGGCGTGCGGGCATAGTCGCCCAGCGTACCGAAGAGTTTCGAATTTTTCTCTGTTTTGTCGTAAGTCAGATCATTCGAAATCCGGAACGACTTGTAACGATACTCGATATAGGCTCCCAGGCCGATAATATCCTTTTCCACGCCCTCGACGACTCCCTTTCCGGAGGGAGCTATACGCCCCGTCAGGGCATATTTCACATTGTCGTCCCCGCCGTCGACGGTTATCTTGTGCCGATGCCGGAAAACGGTACGCGTGAGTTGGTTCAGCCAGTCGACGTTCTTTCCCGACGCCTTATGCTGCTGCATCGAGGCGGCGCTGCCCGTCGTCAACCCCTCGCGTTCGATCAGCGCGAGCTGCTCCGAAGCGCTCATCAGATCGTAAGAGCCCAGATCGGCACATTCCACGATGCCGTCGAACATGTAGCGCACCTTGAGCGGCCCTTTGATCGGCTTCTGCGTCTTCATCTCCACGACGCCGTCAGCGCCCCGGATACCGTATTGGGCCAGCGAAACGGGGTCTTTACGGATAATGATCTGCCGGACGTCGTTGATGTCCGTATCGAAAAACTTCCGGGCGTCGACCAACGCCCCATCAATGATATACAGGGGCCTCGACGGTTTGACGGCCTCATCCCTGGCCCACCGTTTCGAGCCGCGGACGGTCATGTCCCCCGCTCCGTAAACCGGGTCGGAGCCATGCTCCTGCTCCCACGAATTACTGATTGAAGGATCGTAAAATGAAATGGCCTTCCACAGGTCGACAGGATCGACCGCCCGGATTTGGGAGGCCGTAATCACGAGATCGCCGGCGGCGACACGATCCGCCTGCACGGGCAGCCGCAGCGCGGCGGAATCCCGCAAGGGAGATTTCGCAACGGCGACTCCGCTCCATACGACCAGGATCAGATGCAGCCAGAAACGGGCCGAACGGCAAACATTCAGAACGTAAATTTGCTTCATCAATTAATCGTTAAGGTTAGACATTCAATATGATACCAAACAGTCGGCAGGCTTTAGCGTCTGTCGACATACAACATTCCGTCTTCATAGCGGAGCGCGATCGGCATATGCGCTTCATACAGCACCCGGAACAGATAATCCAGACCTCCGTCCTTGCTGATCTGACCGGTAAACGTATATTTCTCCAAATCGGAGTCCGTAATGTCGTAGCGGAAGTTATACCAGCGGGAAACGATCCGCAAAGCCTCCGACAACGGGGTGTTTTCGAAAACGAACTCCCGGTCCATCCAGGCCGTGTAGACTTTGGTATTGACGCGTGCCACCGAGAAAATATCGGTTCCCGTTTCGTGAACGACCTGTTCGCCCGGAGTGAGAACGATTTCCTCTTCATTGCGGCCGTTATCGGGTATGATCCGCACGCTGCCTTCGACAAGCGTCGAACGACAGATCCGCTCATCGGCATAGGCCGTGACGTTGAATTGCGTGCCCAGCACCTCGATACTGTATCCATCCACCTCGACGACGAAAGGCCTCCCTGCATCATGCGCCACATCGAAATAGGCTTCGCCGACCAACGACACGGTGCGCACGTCCTTCGAGAATGCCGAAGGATAGACCAGTTCCGATTCCGCATTGAGATGAACGGTCGTGCCGTCTTCCAAAAGGACGGAATAATAGCCGCCGCGGGGAACCAGAAGTTTGTTCTGCACGACCTCGGCTTCCGCATCGGCCGTATACACCAACCGGTTGTCGTCGCCGCGCTCGATATGACCGCCCCGGACATCGAGCGACAACGACTCCTCTCCGTGCAGATCGTAACACTCGCCCCCATTTACGATCAGCCGGGCCTTATCGGTCGCAGGCGCATATTCGCGTGCGAGTTCGCAACAGACGCGGTCCATCGCCGTCTCGGCGTTGTCCCGATGCCAGTCGAAGCACGACAGCACAACAATGACTGCGACTGCGGCCGCGATTCCGTAATAGGGCCGGCGACGATACATCGGTTTCGGTCGGTCGTGCATTTCCAGCCGCGCTTTCAGTGCGGCGAAAGTTTCGTCAAGCGGCAGCGGTTCCGCCGATTCTCCGGCATAGAACCTGCGGGCGCGTCCATAATATTCCCGATGCCGGGGATCGGACTGAAGCCATTTGTCGAATTCAGCCTGCTCTTTCTCATCCGCCGTATGATCCAGCACTTTACGGAAGAGGGTCCAAT
>ERZ827528.1287-NODE-1287-length-26423-cov-7.445768_pt1 | contig 26423 bp, 22 predicted proteins | sample MGYA00519768_ERZ827528 | MGnify/ENA primary metagenome ERZ827528 (study PRJEB31778, sample SAMEA3449343) | human gut metagenome | biome: human gut; feature: human-associated habitat; material: faeces | place: United Kingdom | collected 2010/2012 ...
TGGACATCGGCGACCGGGCCTTTGATGTGGGCAAGGCCGCTGTTCATGCAGCCAATTACGGCATCTCGGAGGCGGGCAAGGCCATGCGGCAGGCCAGGGACAGCTACTACCAGAGCCAGCGGCAGGCCCATGCCAACGGCGGCACGGCAGAGCAGAACGCCGGGATGCCCCAGTGGGCCAGAAATTTCTTTGCCTCACGCCCGGAGCTGACCCCGGTGGAAAAGCTGCGGAAATGCGCCAAGGAGCGTTACAGCTCGGGCGTGGCCCTGCTGGCCGTGGGCATCACCCCGATCCTCGGCAAATTCGTCGACACGAAAGGCAAGGCCGCCTCGATGCTGATGGTCGGCTCGATCCTGCTGATCGCCTGCCACCTGACGTTCGCGTTCATCCTCCCGATGTTCAAGGGCAGCGGCGTGGGCGGAGTATTCGTCGCCTATATTACCATTCTGGTGCTGGGTGCGTCGTTCTCGCTGGTTCCCGCATCGCTGTGGCCCTCGGTTCCCAAACTGGTGGACAACAAGGTGATCGGTTCGGCCTATGCGCTCATTTTCTGGATTCAGAACATCGGTCTGTGGCTCTTCCCGCTGCTGATCGGCAAGATACTCGATGCGTCGAACCCCGCAATCGTGCAGGCGGTCGAGAACGGTACGATGAGTCAGGCGGAAGCCGCCACACAATACAACTACACCAATCCGCTGATCATGCTCGCATGTCTGGGTATAGCAGCATTTATCCTCGGCTTTATCCTCAAAGTCGTGGATAAAAAACAGGGACTCGGGCTGGAACTGCCCAATATCAAGAAGTAGCCCAAGCTACACCCCGAATAAATGAAGAAGGAGACCCTGCCGTGCGATGCGCGGCAGGGTCCGTTTTTTCTCAGGATTTCCGATGCCCGTGGAGGGCGAAGCGGACCATCAGGAAATTGACGGGAAAGGCCACCAAAAAGACGCACAGCGGCGCATAGAGCTTCGGAACGCCCGCCCACAGCCAGATTTCGAGCAGCACCAGTTCGTTCACGAGGTTGATGAGGTGGGCCGCCAGAAAGCGCACGGCACGGCGCGCGGAAGGCCGCACACGGAACGTAAAATAGCTCGACAGCAGAAAGTTGCAGACGATGCTGACGCAGAAGGCACAGAGATAGGCCACGGCCGGATGGAGGTCGTCGAAGCTCCGCACCAGCACGACATAGGTCGCATAATTGACCGCCGTGGCGACGCCTCCGACCGCGGCGAAGCGCACGAACGAACTCTCGTAGAGCGCCCGAAGCAACACCGCTACCTTATTCATCGCATCCGAGGTATTCGCAGGTAGTCGAAAACCGGCAGCCGCGGGCTTTCAGCCACTCCAGCAGTCGGGTGAATTTCCGTTGCAGTTTCTCCCCCGAGCAGTGCGTAAGATAGCCCGGAACCCCGAAAGCCGGATCGCCCAGCCTTGCGGAAAACTCCCACGGATGGAAATAGAGGTTGAGATGCCCGTCGCGGCGCAGGGCACTGTGGCACAGCCGTTTATAGATCGGCAGCGGCATGACGTGCAGCGAAATCCAGAACAGCGGCACCCGGAAAGGCGCGGAGACCGAAACCGGATAGATCGTGAGCCCCTCCTCCTGCGACACGGAACGCGGAGCCCGGAGGTTGTTGTAGCGTGTCGGAATCCATGTCGGATTGACCGACGAGTTATAGGCATACCCGGCGTCCCGAAGCGCTGCAGACGAAGCGACGGCCAATCGCGGAGCGCGGTAGCCGACGATGCGCTGTCCGGTCAGCTCTTCCAGCACCCGACGGCTGCCGGCAGGATCGGCCCCGGCGGTCAGCCCGTGGCAGTAGTCGTGCGAGGCCACCTCGTGCCCTCCGGCGACGATGCGGCGGACGAGATCCGTGCGGTGCAGGGCGAAATTGGCCGTCGTATAGAACGTAGCCCGCAGGTCCAGCCGGGAGAGCAGTTCCAGCAGAAATTCCAGCCCTTCGGCGCTGACCGAAAGCTGGGTGCCGAGATCGATTTCACGGCCCCTTTCGAGCGGGAAATCGAACTCCTCGACATCGAAACCAAGTGTCACGTTCATAGGCGGATGGCAATGCGGAAAAAGTTTTTCAATTCACGGAACAGCACCCGCGGGGACATCGTCGACATGACGACCCCGTCGCGGAGCGAGGTCTCGACCTCCTCGATGCGCATACGCTTGTCGCGCGCGGCGAGGACGACGAATTCGGTGTCGAACAGGAAATCGGAGATACGCGTGCGCAGCATGACCGCCCGGGCACGGGGCGAAAGACCCTTGAGGCCGCCCTGCGTGTCGGTGTGGCGAATGTTGAGGAAGATGCGGTTGAGCAGTTTCGACCCGTAGGACATCGCCTTGCGCAGGAGCGAAAGCTGCGAATGGTAGCTCGCATTGCGCACGGCGATCACCACGTCGGCCCCGGCGAACACACGGTCGATCACCCCGCACATCGACTCCGCCGTGTAGGGCATGTCGATGTCCGTATAGACGGTATAGGGCGCCCGGGAGCGTGCGATGCCGGCACGGATGGCCGCGCCTTTGCCGCCGTGGGGAATGTCGACGATCTCGACGTCCGGAACGGCCTGCCGGAGAGCCGCCCGCTCCTCGTCCCCGAAATTGCGCGGCGAGCCGTCGTTGACGACGATCAGATGCAGCCGTTTGTCCGGATAGCGCGCGCAGAGCTCCGCGAATGACCGGGCCAATGCGGGCACGAACTCCGAATCCGGATTGTAGCACGGGCAGACGATGTCGAGCCCGTCGCCCGGTTCGGCCGGCCGGGGCTCCTCCACAGGCACCTCCGCACCGGGCAGGGTCTTGTAGCCGAGGAGGACATCCGTGACGGCGAAATCCTCATACCACAGCCTCCGGATGCAATGGAGCCAGATGGCGAAATACGGCAGCGCGCGCAGCGCGTAGGCTACGAAAACGCCACGGTAGAATTTGGTCGGGAGTAAATTATAGGAGAAGCTGGCGAAAAGGGCCAGTAGGAGCAGTGTCCATTCGAGCCATCCTCGTGAGGGGGGGGGGAAAATTAACCCACCAGATACCCATGCCGAGCGCGGCGATCACATAGCCGCTGTGTTCGCTGCCGCTGCTGAACAACACGATGAACAGCAGGAGCGAAGCCAGCATCGTCAGGCGGTAGCTGAGGTGTTTGTACTGCCCGATGCGCAGGTAGGAAAGGAGGAACAGCACCATGGCGGGCACGATGATCAGTAGGTCGGAATAGGACGCCGAACCGCTGATCTTGCGCACACAGCCCACCAGCGAGATGTTCGTATAGGCGCAGAACATATTCTCGCCGTTCTTCTGCGCAATATCGACGGCCCACGCCTGATACTGCGACCAGAGGTATTCGGGGCTGACGAACAGCAGCGGCAGCAGCAGGACCACAACAGTCCACAGCGCCATGTAGCCGATGAAACGTCCCTTGCGCCGCACGAAAAAGAAAAAGGCCAGCCCGACGATGCCGTAAATCTTGACGAACGTGCCGATGACGATGAACAGCGCGGCCCATCCTTCGCGGCGTTTCTCGATCATGGCCAATGCACCGACGACCAGCGCCGCGACGGCGATGTTGAACTGCTGTTTGAAGGCGGCGCCGTAAAAGTCGTTGAGCGTCAGCCACAGCACGAGGCTCGCCAGCACCACGGGGATCGGCAGTTGCCGGACGGCCCAATAGAGCAACAGCGAAAGGCTCATGCACCACAGCGACATGCCCAGCCACGGCGGCAGCACGGCGAACGGTGCGATGATGAAGGCAAAGACAGGGCCGTAATGGTAGATGTCCCCGTACTCGAGCGGATAGGGTTCGTAAAGGGGAAGCGAGGCGAACAGATGGTCGAAAGCCCCGCGGAAAACCAGAAAGTTGTTGTAGTTCTGAGGCCCGGCCAGCGACTGCGTAATGCAAATCCAAACCGTGCAGAGCAACCACACAGCCAATACCACACGGGGATTCAGCAATCTGGCTTTCAGATTGATCGATTGTGACGCCACAATATAAAAAGTAAGAGTTAGGTTCGGCAAAGATAGGCCATTTCGCCCGAATAACCAACAAAACGGTGAAAAAGCGACTCTTTGCAGCCCGATCCCACCTCTTTACGGCTCCGGGGTGACCACCCGGTAGAGCTCCGTGATGCGGTTGCACATCTCCTCCCACGAGAAGCGGCGGCGCTCCTCGACGCAGTTTTCCCGAAAGCGCTGCAACGTGTCGCCCTCATACATCCGTTCGATCGCATCGGCGACCCCCGCCGTCGTGGGCTCGCAGACATACCCCACCCGGCCGTCGGGCACGATCTCGGCCAGTCCCCCGACCTTCGTGACGACCATCGGCACGCAGAACTGGTAGGCGATCTGCGTCACGCCGCTCTGCGTCGCGGTCTTATAGGGCTGGACGACGAAATCCACAGCCGAGAAGTAATATTTCACCTGTTCGTCGGGAATGAACCGGTCGTGGAGGATCACCTCGTCCTGCAGGCCGTTGTCGGCAATCTGCCGCAGGTAACGCTCCTTGGGGGTGTAAAATTCCCCGGCGACGATCAGCCTGCGCCCCGCGGCAAGCCCCCGGCGACGCAACCCCGCCCAGGCGTCGAGCAGCAGGTCGAGCCCTTTGTAGTCGCGGATCAGCCCGAAGAAAAGCACGTAATCGACCGTCGGATCCAGCCCCAGCCGTACACAAGCCTCGTTGCGGGCGACCCGCTCCCCGAAGTTCTCGAAAAGCGGATGCGGGGAAAACAGCGCCGGGGCATCGCTGTATGCCTTCAGTTCGCCGTGCACCTGCTCGGACATGTAGACGAACCCGTCCACGACACCCAGGTAATAACGGTTGAAGGGTTTGTCGGTCAGGTGGTGCTCGTGGGGTTCGACGTTGTCGATCTGGCAGAGCACCTTCGTATGGTCGTTGCGGCGGGCGAAACGGGCAATGGTGCCGAAACAGGGTGCCATGAAGGGCGTCCAGTATTTCATCAGCACGAAATCGGGACGTTCGCGGCATATCCGGCGACCGATACGCACCCAGTTGAAAGGGTTGACCGTATTGACGCACCGGCAGATGTGCAGATCGGCCGGCGGCGGCGTGGATACGGTCTGGCTCTTGCCCGGGAAGAGCAGCGAAGGGTATTGCAGCGTGAAAGTCTTTATGTCGACCTCGTTCCCACGCCGCTGAAAGGTGCGGGCCATGATCTCCATGATCGAAGCCAGTCCGCCCCGGTACGGGTGCGCAGGGCCTAAAATCGTAATCTTCATACGGCAAATATAGGAAAAGATAGCGCAAACGGCTGTCTCTTTTGCCGTAAATATACGGACAGGACAAACTTTTCGCACCACCGCGATTCCATGCGCAGGGGCATAACGGGAAGATCCCGGCAGTCCGGCACCCGCCCCGGCCTGGTTCCCGGCCGGGACGAGGCTCCGTAAAAAGACGCAGCAAAGAGCCCGGAGGAAAAACACACGGAGAAAAACCGGCAGGGAAAGCATGGCGGCAAGTGTCCGGCGGGAAGAACGCACAGCGAAGAGCCTGCCGGACGGGATTCACCGGGAAAAGCCCGCACAAAAAACGGGGCGCCGCGAACGGCACCCCGCAGACTCGGGCCAGGGACGGTTATTCGCCGTCGTCAGTATGTTTGAAACTCTTGGCGGTATGCTTGCTGCCCGCTGCGGACTGCAGCGCCAGGTACTCCTCGCCGTAGTCGAGCATATGCTGCAACTCGGTGCGGAAGGTATCGAGGTGTTCCTCCTCCTCGACGATAATGTCCTGGAACATCTTGTGCGTCACGGCGTCCTTGTGTTCGGCGGCGATGCGCGACGCCTCGTTATAGGAGTCGATCGTGCTCTGCTCCAACTGCATGGCCAGGCGGAGCATCTCCTTGGCGTCGGTCACCTGCTTGGTACGGAACGAGGCGTTCATGTCGACGTCGCCCTGCAGGAACATGATGCGGTCGGAGAACTCCTCGATATGGCGCATCTCGGCGATCGAGATCTCGCGCATGATCTTCGAAAGGTACTGATAGCGGTCGTCTTCGAAATGGGTGTGGAAATACATGTACTGGAGCGATGTGGCGATCTCCTTACCTACGGCATCGTTCAGCAGGTCGATGCTCACCTGATACTTGTTCTGTGTTTTGACTGCGGTTTCCATAATGAAAAAAGGTTTTGCAGCCCTACCTGCAAAACCCGTTCCACGGAGTGCCGACAGGACATTCCCCGCAGGCCTATTTCCACTCGATAGAGGCACGTACGGCCACCGTATCGGCATCGCTGCGTATCTCGAACAGCGCCGTACGGCCGCGTTGTTCGTAACCGACGGCAAGCGTCTGCCCGTAACGGCATTCGCGCAGGAAATGGATGTCCAACCGCACGGGCGCCTCCTGCATCAGCATTTCCAGGGGCAGCATGTCGATCATCATTTCTATATAGCGCATCGTATTGACATGGCGGTTAAAGTCGATGTCGCTGTAAACGACCTTGTGCATGACCGTCTGCGCCGGGTTGACATCGCGGATCTTGCGCGGCTTGTCGGTCGGCGAAGGGGCATCGACGATGGCCTCGGCATGGGCATTGCCCACCCACGACAAGTCGAGCGCCGAACGGCTCTTCAGGTCGATCATCGCCCACTGCGTCACCGCACGGCCGAATTCGTTGCCCGCGGCGTCGGTCAGCGTGAAATTACGCGTCGAGAGCACCCGCCCGTATTCGTTGATCCACGTGGCGATCGTATAGTCGGTATACTGCCCGGGCTGGCAGTCGAATTCCACGGCCATGCGCGAGAGCACCCACGAATGGTTGTCGGCATTGAGGGCGTCGACCCCGAAACCCTTGCCGTGGGCGTCGATGCCCGCCGTATTGAGGATCGCCGAGCCCAGCGACGGGATCGTGGCCCGGAGCGTGAAATCCACATCCTGCGGTTCGACACGGTAATTATAATGCGATTTTTCTCCCATGTAATTGATATTTAGCGTTGCATGGCGGCAAAGATAAGAATTTTTCGTATATTTGGTTGAACATTAACCCTCAATAAAAGCGTTAGTTATGGAAATGAAGAAACTCGACTTCGCGGAAACCCTGAAGGATTCGATCGAAATCGGCGTCAAGAACGCCCCCCGATCGTCGTGGCAGTGACCCTGTGGCTGGTAACTATCTGGATACCCTACCTAAACATAGGGACGACTATCGCCTTCATCACCTTCGTCGTGATGTTCGTACTCTTCGTGCTGGCCGCTTCGATCGCAATGGCCATCGAAGCCTCGTTCTGGAAACAACTGAAAGACAACGTGGAATAAATACGCGCCACAGCAGGCGAAGGACGGCGCTGGTGCCGTCCTTTTTTATCCGCGACCAATTATTTTATCGAAAAACGATAAATATTATTTGTTTTTCGAAAATAAATACTAATTTTGCACTATCGAAACTCAAAAACGAACAAGCATGCAGAACAAAAAAAGACTGCACAGGCATTTACTGCTGATCTACATCATCTACTTCGCGGCGCTGATCGTAGGTTTCGCAGCGAGCTTCGTCCCGGATTTCTCGCGCGGATGGCGCGATGCGCAGGACACGCTGGAGATCGAGATCCCGCAAGGCGGCATACGCTCCTATTACGTCTCCGCCCCGGTAGTGCGCAAGGCCGCCGAGCCGGTCGTGATCGAGGGGCTCCCGGCCAGCATCGAACCGACAATCAGCCGGATAGACCTGCGCGTACAGGTGGACGAGGCCTACACGCTCGGCAACGCGTTCAAGGTGATGGGCAACAATGTCTACTGCTACCTGCTGATGGTGATAACGGGCCTCTCTTACCTGACGATCCTCGTGCTGATAGCCCTGATCATCAATTCGCTCCGCAAGTCGATCCGCGACGAACAGCCGCTGCGCCACAGCAATATACTGCGTACGCGCGCCATCGGCATCCTGATCCTCGTAGCGGAACTAAGCGAGGCTCTGATGAAATACATCAGCAACACCGAGGCGGCACGACTGCTCGAAGGCACCTCTTTCGAGGTCGTGGGGACATTTCCGCTGAGCTACTGGAATGTGATCGTCGGTATTTTGTTCCTCTTCATGGCCGAGGTGCTTTCCCTCGGGACACAACTGAGCGAAGAGCAGAAACTGACTATCTAAAATAAGTAACATAGCATGGCAACGATACAGACAATTAAAGGGGGGGGGACGACATTATGGCTATAATAATCAATATAGACGTCATGATGGCCAAGCGCAAGATGTCACTCGGCGAACTGGCCGAACGGGTGGATATTACGCCCGCCAACCTCTCGATACTCAAGAACGGGAAAGCGAAGGCCATCCGGTTCTCGACGCTCGAAGCGATCTGCCGCGAGCTCGACTGCCAGCCGGGGGACATCATCGAATACCGCCCCGACCTGCCCGCAGAAAAAGAATAACACAAAAACCCTAATACGATCGATTATGAAAAAATTAACAATGCTGGTTGCAGCCGCCTTCGCAATGACGAGCGCAATGGCCCAGCTCAACCCGATGGAGCCGATCCCGGCGGACAAGGATGTCCGGACGGGTAAACTCGAAAACGGAATGACCTATTACATCCGCCACAACGAAAAGCCGAAAGGACAGGCGGATTTCCACATCCTGCACGACGTGGGAGCCATCCAGGAGAACGACGCGCAGCAGGGCCTCGCCCACTTCCTCGAGCACATGGCCTTCAACGGCACGAAAAACCTCCCCGGCAAGCAGATGATCGAATACCTGGAGAAGGTAGGCGTGAAATTCGGCGCCAACCTCAACGCCGGCACCAGCTGGGACATGACTTCGTACATGATGAAAGACGTCCCGACCTCACGCGAGGGCATCATCGACAGTGCGCTGCTGATTCTGCACGACTGGTCGCACTTCATCGCCCTCCAGCCCGAGGAGATCGACTCGGAGCGCGGCGTGATCATGGAGGAGCTCCGCACCCGCGACAACGCTTCGTGGCGTTCGACCATGAAGATGCTCCAGGCGCTGGGCAAGGGCACGAAATACGAGCACCGCAACCTGATCGGCTATCTCGACGGGCTGAAAGGCTTCCAGCACAAGGAACTGGAGGATTTCTACAACACGTGGTACCGCCCCGACTATCAGGCGGTCGTGATCGTGGGTGACATCGACGTCGACGCCGTCGAAAACAAGCTCAAAACGCTGATGAGCGATATTCCGGCCCCGGCCGCCGATGCCGCACAGAAAGAGGTGATCACGGTGCCCGACAACGAAGAGCCGATCGTCAGCATCTACACCGATCCCGAAATGCAGGGTTCGCGCGTGCAGGTCTTCGTAAAGCGCCCGGCCGTACCCGAGCAGTACAACAACCTGGTATACGGCGAGATGCTCGACGTGGTACAGGCTTACATGACCACGATGGAGAATGCCCGTCTGCAGGAGATTTCGATGCAGCCCGACGCCCCGTTCCTGGGCGCAGGCATGAACTCGGGCAGCATCGGCGTAATCCCGACGCTCGAGGCCACGACCTTCGTTGCCATGACGCAGGACGGCAAACTGGCGCAGGGTTTCGAAGCCCTCTACACGGAGATGGAGAAGGTGCGCCGCCACGGCTTCACGCAGGGTGAGTTCGAGCGTGCACAAAACGACCTGATGCGCCGCGCCGAGCGTTCGTACACGAACCGCAACGACCGTCGCAACGCCGAATTCGTACAGACCTATCTGGATAACTTCCAGCAAAACCGCCCCATGCCCGACGCCGAAACCGAATGGCAGCTGGACAGCATGCTGATCAAGGCGCTCAACGTCGAGGCAGTCAACGCATTCGCACAGCAGGCGATCTACCCCAACAACCAGGTAATCGTCATCACGGCACCTGAAAAGGAGGGTGTCGTAAATCCGACGACCGAGGAGATTCTCGCCATCCGCGACAAGGTCGCCGCAGCCGAGATCGAGGCATATGAGGACAACACGGTCAAGGAACCGCTGATCCCCGAAGGAACTACCCTGGAAGGTTCGCCCGTGAAGAAGACCGCACAGAACGCCGAGTACGGCACGACGGAATGGACGCTGGCCAACGGAGTGAAGGTTATCGTGAAGCCCACGGCCTACAAAGCCGACGAGGTTCGCATGAGCGCCCTGGCCAAGGGCGGCCTGTCGATCCTCTCGGACGAGGAGTTCTACATGGGCGAGATGATGCCCGCCTTCAACTCGATGTCGGGCGTAGGCAAATTCTCGGCCACCGACCTCAAGAAACAGCTTTCGGGCAAATCGGCGTCGGTTCAGCCCTCGGTGGAGAACTACGCCAGCGCCATGAACGGCGTATGCTCGCCCAAAGACCTGGAGACGATGTTCCAGTTGCTCTACCTCAACTTCACGCAGCCGCGTTTCGACGAGAACGACTACAACACGCTCATGAAGATGCTGCGCGCACAGTTGGAGAACGTCAAGTCGAACCCCGACTACCTGATGGAAGACAAGTTCATCGACGTGGCATACGGCAACAACCCGCGCCGCCAGATGGTTTCGACCGAGATCATCGACAAGTTCAGCTTCGAGGCGCTGCCGGCCATCTACAAGAAACTCTATCCGGATGCCAACAGCTTCGTATTCAAGTTCGTGGGCAACGTAGACCTCGAAACGCTCAAACCGCTCGTTGAAAAATATATCGGCTCAATCCCGACCTCGAAGAAACCGATGACGTTCGCGGACGACAAATGCGATCCCGTGAAGGGCGAGGTGACCGAGGACTTCACGGCCTCGATGCAACAGCCCAAGGTTTCGGTACGTTACATGTTCTCCGGCGAGATGCCCTACACGCTCAAGAACAAGGCTGCCCTGTCGTTCCTGACGCAGGCGCTCAACTCGCGCTACCTGGTTTCGATCCGCGAGGAGAAGGGCGGCACGTACGGCGTACAAGTATCCGGTTCGACGGAATACATCCCGAGCGAGACCTACAACATGACCATTTCGTTCGACACCAACGAGGAGATGGCCGACGAGCTGCGCGAGATCGTAATGAAGGAGATCGAAGAGATCGCCGCCAACGGCCCCAAGAGCGAAGACATCGAGAAAAACCGCGAGTTCATGCTCAAGAGCTGGAAAAACAGCCTCGAACAGAATGCCAGCTGGATGAACTACCTCAACAGCAAATACGGCTCGGGGCTCGACTACCTGGCCGATTACGAAGAGGTGCTCAAGACGCTGACCGACGCCGACATACAGGCCATGGCCAAGAAGGTGCTTTCCGACGGTAACCTCGTGAAAGTCATCATGCGTCCCGCAAAGGAAGAGGCGAAATAAGCCCCCATCCGACAGAATGAAAGGCAGCCGTGAAAACGGCTGCCTTTTTGTTTGCAACAGGAGGTAAAAATATTACCTTTGCAAAAATTTTAAACCAAAGTGCTGCCACCATGTCTCGTAGTCTCAACCTGGTCTCAGGCCTCTATCTTAAAATATCCATTCTGACGATCGTCGCGGGGCTCGTACTCCGCATCGTGCTGCTCTTCAACGGGCAGACCAGCGACCTCGGTTTTTCACCGGGCGAATGGTGCCAGGTATTCCTGCTGGGCGCCGTGAACGACCTTTGTGCCGCAACGATCGGCTTCGGCTTCCTGTGGCTTTTCATGATGAGCGTCTCGGAGACGAAATACCGCAAACCGTGGGGCTACATCATCCTCGGAATACTCGCCGCGGCATTTTGCTACGTGACCTTCTGCAACACGATATTCGACGAATACGGCAGCGTCGCACCGCAGGTAGCCTCGGGCATCCTCGGCTTCTGGGCCGGGACGTTCGCCCTGCGGCTCTTCTTCCGGGGATTCCGCAGCTACTGGACGACGGTATGGTTCGCACTGATCATCACGCTCTACGTGGGGGCTATCGTCTTCAACGCGATCAGCGAATATTTCTTCTGGAACGAATTCGGAGTCCGCTACAACTTCATCGCCGTGGATTACCTGGTCTACACCAACGAGGTCGTGGGCAACATCATGGAATCCTACCCCGTACTGCCGATGTCACTCGGGATAATCCTAGTGACGCTGCTCATCACCTGGTACCTTTTCCGCCGCGACCTGGGGCAGGCCGACCGGCTGATCGGATGGCGCTGGAAGGCTGTCGCCGGGCCGGCCTATATCGCAGCCATGCTACTGGCGGTTTGGCTGCTGCATTTCAATACCCGGTTTCAGGACAGCGACAACGTCTACGTGAACGAATTGCAGGCCAACGGACTCTACAAGTTCTACGACGCGTTCGTCAAGAACGAACTCGACTACGAACAGTTCTACATCACCGAGCCCGAAGCCAAGGCCGAGGAGTTCGTACACGGTGTGTACGGCAGCACGGGCGACAACCTGCATGCCGTCCGCAGCAAGGGCCCCGAGATACGGCGCAACATCGTACTGATAACGATCGAGAGCATGAGCGCCTCGTTCATGGGTCATTTCGGCAACACCAGGCAGCTGACGCCCGTGCTCGACTCGCTCTACGACCGGAGCCTGGCGTTCGACCGCGTCTATGCCACGGGTAACCGCACGGTACGCGGGCTGGAGGCCGTGACGCTTTCGCTGCCGCCCTGCCCGGGACAAAGCATCATCAAGCGCCCGAACAATGCGGGGATGCATTCGACCGGCGCCCTGCTGCGCGACAAGGGTTACACCGTGAAATATTTTTACGGCGGCAACAGCTATTTCGACAATATGGAGACCTTCTTCTCGGGCAACGGCTATGAGATCGTCGACCAACGGCAGTACGAGCCCGGGGAGATCACCTTCGCCAACATCTGGGGCGTATGCGACGAAGACGCCTACCGCAAGGTCATCCGCACGCTCAACGAAGACGCCGGCGACGGCAAGCCGTTCTTCGCACATGTCATGACGGTGAGCAACCACCGCCCGTTCACCTACCCGGCCGGGAAGGTCAGCATACCGCACGACGCCAAGTCGCGCAACGGAGGCGTGATGTATACCGACTATGCACTGGGGCGGTTCTTCGCCGAAGCGTCGAAACAACCCTGGTTCGCCAATACGATTTTCCTCATCACGGCCGACCACTGCGCATCGAGCGCGGGCCGCACGGAAATCCCGCTCGAAAAATACCATATCCCGGCACTGATCTACGCCCCGGGCTTCGTCGAGCCGCAGCATGTCGGGGGCATCGTTTCGCAGATCGACCTGATGCCTACCCTGCTTTCGCTGCTCAACATGAGTTACGACTCGCATTTCTACGGCCGCAGCATTTACGACGAGGGCTATGTCAACCGCGCGTTCATCGCAACCTACCAGGATCTGGGCTACCTCGAAGGCGACGTGTTCACGATCCTTTCGCCCGTGCGCCGCTTCGAACAGTACCGGGTCGTTCCCACGGAGGACAATCCCCACAACCTCGAACCGATGGAAACGGAAAACCCCGAACAGGTCTCGCGCGCCATCGGCTATTACCAGACTTCGAGCGCGTGGAACAAACGCTGAGTGCCGGTATCTGAAAAAGGCTGTCTGAGATTTGTCAGACAGCCTTTTTTCGTATGCGTTTCCCGGATACGCCCCCGGTTCGCGCAGGGTATGAACGCTTATCGGGACACCGCCTCGTCCCGGGGAGGGGCGGTATCACTTCACCACCACGTCCCTGTCGGTGTTGAGCGTCAGCTGATAGGTCGCATAATTGCCCGAGCCGTTGGTAAACTTGGTATAGATGGCCGTCAGGTCAACGACCGAACCGGATACGGGGATTTTGTTGTCGCGGAACTGGCTGTAACCGCTCGTACGCACCACATAGTTACCCGGAGCGGCATTCGTGCCGGTACCGGCGGCCTGCGCATCGTAGGTGAACCAGGCCGAGCCGTAGAAAAACGTGTCGGCATTCGTACCGGGCAACATGCGCATCGTCGCCCAGGTAGCCCACTGGTCGATATCCTCCCACCCGGGGGAATTCACGTCGTAGGAGACGGAATTGGCGAAATAATTGGGAAAGGTGTTCTTATAGCCCCACGGCGCCGTACCGAAGCGGCTCTCGACCCCTTCGAAACGAACCAGGCGCCCCAGGTCGTCGTCCGACAGCACAGTCCGGTAGTTGTCGCGCGTGACGACCAGCGTATCGGACTTCAGCATCGGCTGCTGTTCTCCCGAAAAGATGTGCTCGTCCTGCATGATCTTGCTCTCGATATTGTCGTTCGAATAGCTCGCATTGTAGGACGTCGTACCGATGCTGACCATGCCGCGGTAGTTCCCCAGCACGAGCCCTTCGAGGTCGACGTAGACGATCTGCCCGACGGGATGGAACAGGTAGTTGCCCGTATTGAGCTTGAGCTCGATGGCTGACTCGGAGGCCTCGTCGTAGAGGTATACCGACTTGTAGACATTGCCGAAGCGGTCGGTCGAAATAACCTTGCCCGAGGTGAACAGCGGCTCGTCGACCGTCCACGACGCCACGGTACCGTCGTTCATACCCGCATTCTCGGCCCGAAAGCGCGCCTTCAGCTCCCCGACGGAAATGTATTCCAGTCCCTTCGCCTCGAAATCGGCGCGGGTATAGACCCTGGCCGGCCCCGGATTCAGGTAATCGCTGTAACAGCCTGTGAAAAACAGGGCTGCGGCAGCCGCCAGTAACAATTTGAATAATTTATCCATAGCATTCATGTTTTATTCGTCCAACCGTCAGAAACGGAAATAGAGATTGAGGTAATAGGTCGTACCGAACATGTAGAAATACTTCGAGTCGAAAGCCTGGTAGGTTGTCACGGTGGTCTCGGTATTTTTCGAGAGGCGTGTCTGCTCATAGCCGCCGGTCTTGATGTCCTGATTGTTCAGGATGTTCTTGACGTCGAGGCTGAATCCCAGCGTGTACTTGCGGTGGATATACCAGTTCTTGCCGATGCTGGCATTGAGCGTATAGGCCGAGTCGAACTTCTCCTGGCGGCGCAGGTGTTCGATGTCGCCGGGCGCCATGCCGCCCGTGATTACGGCGTCGGTACGGTAGATCGGGCTCATCGAGAGATACATGTTGTTGTAATAGTTGAAGTCGGCCGAGAGGTAGATGTTGTTGTTCGAGCGCCACGACAGGCCGACGTTGACAGCCGTCTGGGGTGTGCTCTCGACCCGGAAATCCTTCCAGTAGACATAACCGTCGGAGACGATATCGCCGCTGTTGTCCTGCGTTTGCAGGTAATAGGGGTTCGAATCGTAGGTATATTGTCCCCAGCTCACGGCGCCGTTCAGGGCGAGCGTGTGGTAGATCGGGATCGAGACGGCCGCCTCGAGGCCGAAATGCACCTTGTCGATGCCGCTCATGGCGAAATTGGTAAAGGTGGCCGCCACGTCGTCGTAATAGGAAATCACCTTCGACTGGTCGTAGATGCGGGTATAATAGCCCGAAATGCGCGCCTTGAAATCGCCGTAACGCAGGTTGTACGACGCATCCACGCCGAGGACGCGCTCGGCCGAAAGCCCCGGCGTCGTGGTGTTGCGCGTACGGGGCGAAACGAACGAGGACTGAAACTCGGGCGCTTCCTGCATGTAGACGACGTTCGCCTCGACGGCATGCGCCGCGGAGAAGCGGTACGAGAAGTTACCCTTGGCCTTGTAGGTCAGGTAATCCAGTTTCCGGGAGTCGCCCTTCGAATTGTCGGGGAAGAGCCCCTTGCGCCACAAACCCTCGCGCCACAGCTTCGCATAGCCCACTTCGCCGCCCACGGTGATGCCCAAGCCGCCGATGTTGAAGCCGTACGATGCCCACGCCCGGGTGCTGAGCACGTGGGCATAGTAATCGTAGCTGTATTTATCGCCCACCTTGGCAGCATGCGCATGGCCGTACTTGTTGTAATAGTCGAGGTTATTCTGGTAAGCCTCTGTATTCGAGCCGAAATCGCGTTCGGCGAATTTGTCGATGTCGGCCCAATAGTCGCCCCCCAGGAGATCTTTCACCTGCGAATAGTACTCCGTACGGTTACGGCGCAGCGAAAGCCCGCCGTTGATCCTGGAATCGTCGCGGAAGATATGCGAAAAACTGGCCACGAGGTTCCAGTCCAGCTGATCGGTATGACGCTCCTCGACCATGTAGTTCGACCGCCGGCCGGGGCCGTAGATCTGCTCGTCGAGGGGATCGTTCTGGTTATAGTTGGTCTGGTACATCTGCTCCCAGTCGAAATGGCGGATGTCCCGGTAGTTGGCCTGCCAGTAGACCTGCTGCCATGCGGCACCGACATAGTTCTTGTCGAGTGCGAAATAGCTCGGCAGGTAACGGTAGTAGTCGGGGCGCGGGTCGGGGCCGTTCTGCCACGTCAGTGCCGAGTAACCGTTCTTGCCGAAGCGCAGCGCCGTGGCCAGCTCCAACTTCGAACGGTCGGAGATGTCGAACGTGTAGTTGAGCATCACGATGGGTTCGTGGTTATTACGCACGCGGGCATTGCGCTTCTTGCCGTCCTGCCAGCCCCAGTTGGGGTTGTAATAGTTGTTGCCTACCAGGTCGTAGGCCTCCTGCGTGGCGGCCTGCTGCGCACCGCGTTCGGTGGGGGCACCCAACAGGGTCAGCGCCAGGCGGTGGCGCTGGCCGAACTGCTTTTCGACGGCGGCGAAATAACCGAACGCATTGTAGTAAACGCCGTCGACATAGGAGTTGCCGCCCTGGCGGGTCGAAACCGAAAAGGCATACGACCAGCCGTTGTCCTGATAGCCCGAGGCATAGGTGACCATCGCACGGAAACGGTACATCGAATTGCCGTTCACGAGGCTGGCACGCAACCCCTTGCGCATCTGCGACGGGCTGGTGATGATGTTGGTCGTACCGCCGATGCCGCCCAGCCCGACATCCGAGGCCACGATCCCCGAAGTGACTTCCTGGTTACGTGTGGCGTCGTTCAGGCCACTCCACAGCGACCAGGGCGTATAGCCCGTGAGGGCGTCGTTGAGCCTGATGCCGTTCATGTAGACGTCCTGGTACTGCGAATCGTAACCGCGGACGTTGAAGCGCATCTCGCTGAACTTGTAGGAAGCGATGTTGTTGAAGATGTCCTTGGAGGCCGAGAGCGACGTAGGCAATGCCTGCGCATCGTCGACGGTCTCCATGTCGAACTCGGCGAACACGGCGTCGTCGATCATCTGCCGGGGCACGTCGGGCACCAACACGACCGCATTGATGTCGCGCACCTGCGAACCCACGCGCACGGCGATGGAGAGGGGTTCGAACTCGGGGGTCTCGAACTGCAGCGAGTATTCGCCCGCAGGGACATTCTCGATGAGGAAATTACCCCGCTCATCGGACATCACGGTCACGTCGCCCGGCGTCATCGTAACCTTCACGCCGTCGAGGGCCACACGCCCCGCACGCGAAACGACCCTGCCCCTGACGCCGCCGTCCTGTGCAAAGGCGGTCAGCGTGGTGACGGAGAGTACTAAAATCAGTAGAATTTTGACTTTCATAGACTATGTAGCTAAATTATTTGGCAAAATAGATATACACCGGGAAGTGGTCGCTGTAACCGCCCTGGAAGTTGTTTCCCACATAGGTACGCAGCGGATAACCTTTGTACTGCCCCTCCCGCTGCACCATGTAATGCCTGCGGAAGATATTGCCGTAGTACTTCGAACCGGGAGCCTTGCGCAGTTGCATGCCGTCGTCGCCCGAGACCATGTTCCCCGAGACCACGATGTTGTCGAAGAGGTTCCAGGCATCGCCGTAGGCGAGCGTACCGATCCCCGCACGCAGCATGTCCCCGAAGGGATTGTAGAAATCGCCGGGTTCGAGCTCCTTCATGCGCGTTCGGGCACCCAGGCCTTCGGCCATGCTCCGATCCGTAGGGTCGTCGTTGAAGTCGCCCATGGCAACGATCCGGGTCGCGGGGTCGGCTTTCAGCACCGAATCGGCGATCCGGCGCATCTGCTCCCCGACGGCGATGCGTTTGAATTCCGAAGCGTCCTTGCCGCCCAGCCGCGAAGGCCAGTGCGCCACCATGAAGAAGAAGGGTTCGTCGTCGATCCTTCCCCACATCGTCAGGATGTCGCGGGTCTTGAAATTGGGGAGCGACGGCACGACGGTTTTCACCGGATAGCTACCCTCCAGTTTGAAGACTTCGGGGCGGTAGAGAAAAGCCACGTCGACGCCGCGCGCCTCGGGCGAATCGTAGTGCACGATACGGTAATCGGCAGGCGCCAGTTTGGGCGCCGCCACGATATCCTCGAGCACTGAGCGGTTTTCGACCTCCGACACGCCGATCACGGCAGGATAGACCTTGTCGGCAGCCGCAAGGTCGAACAATACCCGTTCGATGTTGCCCAGCTTGCGGTTGTACTTGGCCGAGTTCCACTGTTTGGGCCCTTCGGGGGTGAACTCGTCGTCGAGCACCTCGGGGTCGTTGATCGTATCGAAGAAATTCTCCAGGTTGTAGAACATCACCTTGTAGGGCTTCTGCGCGAAGCACGCCACAATGAATGCCGCCAGCAACAGGGTGAATATCAATCGTTTTTTCATCGTTCTGAAATTTTAAGGTTTTACAGTCCCCACGAGGCGGCGTCTTTCTGCGCCTTGACGGCGGCAGGCACCGAAGGGAAGAATTCGAAACCCGTGAGGCTTTCGACCTCCGAAACGCTTTTCACCCAGCTCCTTGCAGTCCCCTGTCCGCCCGCATTCTCGACCCAGAACCCGATGGACTTCAGCTGGTCGGCCGGATAGTCGCCCAGCCGGTCGCCCGCCTGGCGGACATTGCCCTTGACCGTGCGGACGAACACCTTGAAATAGTAGTTCGGCACGGGACACTGCTTGCCGTCGATATCGGGCGTGGCAAAGGTGCTGCCGGGATTCCAATAGGCGCCCGTGACGACATAGAGCGTATCGGAGCACATCCAGTTGTCGCGCGCCATCTTCTCGAGCGCCGCCCAGGGATTCTGGTTCAGGCTGTAATTCTGGGGCGTCATGTTCGAGAAATAGAAGGTCTGTGCCTGCATCGTGGCATTCCCGCTGCGGTCGGCGTTGGGGATCTGGTGCCCGCGGTCGAAATTCCGTGCCGGATAGCTTTTGGTCAGATTGGCCTGGTACTCGGCGGCGATCTTGGGGTCGTATGCCCAGGTTTCGACACGCCCCGAACCCGTGTAAGCGCTGTGGAGCGGATAGGCCACCCACCAGGCGGCGAACTTGGTCTTGTCGAAGCACATCGTAAAGTTGCGGGCGTTGTAGGTTACACCCGTATTCTGGTTGCGCAACAAGGCGAAATGCGTCACATAGACATACGCATCGTCGGATTTCCGGGCCGGGATTTCCGGCCAGACAAGGTTATGGCCCGTCTGGTAGACATCGTCGGCAGCCGAGGTGCTGTATTGTGTGAGTTCCAGTTCGAGGGGCGCCTGCCCGTCGAACGTGAAGCGGATCATGGCATGCCGCTCTCCCCGGGTGTCGTTCGGCCAGTAATAGACATACTGATTGCGGGCCGCGAGGCTCGTTCCGGCAATTCCGGTCTTGACGGTCTGCCCGCCCGGAGCCGTACGGTTGAACGAAACCCAGTCGGCGCCCGCCGTGATCTCGGCCCTCCACGACGTCCCCTCGCGGCCGTCCACGACCAGCACGGCGGCGCCCTCCTGGTCGGGGTGCACGGTCTTGGTGGGATCCCACTCCACGCGGAATACCCCGGAACCCGAATCGGAATCGTCGCTGCAGGAGGTGGCGGCGAAACCCGCCGCCACGACCGCAGCAACCCCGAGGAGCGTTCGTATCAGATATTTACGCATCCTCTTCATATCAATAGACCTGTACGCCCAGCACGATGGCACGCCCCGTATTGCGATCCGATGCCGCCGTGAAGTCGGGCGACGTGGAGATCGTCACGGTCGATGCGGCGGTCAGCCCCGTGAGCTGGAAGGTGTAGTAATCGGAATCGGTCACGTCGGTGAAGGTGAAGTCGTTGCCCGACCCCGTGGCACCGGCACTGGCCGTGATCGCATGGTTGTCGGCACCGCTCACCGCACCGCCGTTGTTGACACGGATGTAGACCGTGGCGGCCTTGCCCGTCCATGCCACGGCATAGAACGAAAGTTTCTTGTCGCCCGTGAGCGATGCCCCCAGCGCCTCGGAGGTGAATACGCCGGCAAGGCTGCTCGTACCGAGCTTGAAACCCGTAGCAGGCTGGCCGTCGATGGTCGAGTTGGAAGGATAGTAACGGTCGGTCGTGCTGGTGGAAGCCGGGATGAACTGGCTCATGGAGGTATAGATGCCCTTGGTATCGCCGCCCGACCCGGCCGCGAACTGCGTGAGCGTAACCTCGCGGCTGTTACCGCCCGCAACCGAGACGGTCATCGTGCGCACGATGTCGTCGGAGGTCGTGTTGGGAGCCGGAGGCGTGACGGTAACGGTGGTACCGTTGACTACGGCCGTGAAAGGCGCAATCGCATCGTTATCGACCGTCAGGGCGTTCGACCCGAGGTTGACGACCGTAACCGCGACATTCTTGGTTACCGTCTCCTCGGCACCCCAGGTCAGCGACGCGGGGTCGACCTCCGTAATCACGGGCGTCGAAGCATCGACCTTGAAGTCGGCGACATCCGCCGCGGACTGCGGGTAGAGCTGCGCCGCACCATCGTAGACTTCGGCCACGCCGATCAGCGAACCGGTCGTCACGGTCGACGAGATCAACTCGCCGCCCCATGCGACGGTCTTGTAGGTACGCACAGCCAGGTCGCCGCTCCCGTCGGTAAACAGGCGGGTCGAATAGTTGGCTGTACCGCTGTACCACATCTCGCCGGCCTCGCCCTTGAATGCGAGCCCCGTGACCTTCACGTTCATACCCATATAATCGTTCGAATTGAACTGCGCGAGGGTGACGGACGGCACGACCATCTGCACGGGCGACGAGTTGTCGACCGCGGTCGTTACCTTATTGATCTTATACAGGCCATAGGAGTTGTAGACCGTACTCGTCGCATCGAGGGTCAGCGTGATCCGGGCACCGACCGGGTAGTCGGCGACGGTTTCGTACGCCGCATCGCCGAGCAGGATACCCGAACCGGCATCTCCGGTGTTATCCACGACGGAGATCATCTGGTAAAGGTTGCCGCCCGCATCGTTGGCGGCGATATATCCCTGAACGGTCTGTCCCGTCCACTCGCCGAGCGAAGCCTCAGCACCTGAAGCAGGCGCCAGCCCCTTGACGAAGGCAACGAATTCGGCAACCGTCTTGGGCTCGGCACTCGGCTTGGCGGCCTGCGCGACACGCAGGGTCAGCGGCGTGACGCCCTCGCCCGAGAAGGTGATGCTGCCCAGGTCTTTCGATGCGGAGGTTTCGTTGGCTGCGGTCGCCGTGACGGTGACCGTACCGTTGTTATCCCCGCCCTGGGGTGAGATCGTGAAGCCGTCGCCGCTCATGGTGGCCGTCCACGCGATGTTGGCCGTGACGGTCACGGTCGCCGTAGCGCCCGACGTCGAAGCCAGCACGAGGTTATCCTCGGGCGAGATGCCGAGCGAAGCCCCCGAAGCGACGAATGCGGCCACGTCCGAAGGCGTGGTCGGGATGACCTGTATGTTCTTGAAATTCTGTTCGGCGGTACCGAGCAGGGCGCCCGTCTTGTCGGCGATCGTGATCGCGGCGAAACCGGCGGCATCGGTAGCCGTAGCCATATAGCTCTGAACGGTCTCGCCTCCGGCGGCATCGAAACGCACGACGCGCTTGGCGGAAGTCGCCCACGCCTCGCCGACGAACGACGACTGCGGCGTGAGGTTCGTGACCCGGACATACTGCCCCTGGTAATTGCCCTCGTTGAGCGTCGCGGCCGAAAGCGTCGGCACGGCCACCTCGACGGCAGGATCGTCGGAGACGGTCACCACGACGTTCTTCAGCTCGCGCAGATTGCCGTAGGGCGCATACTGGGCGGCCGACAAGTCGAGCGTAACCTTCTTGCCGACCGGATATTTCGCGCTGTTATCGCGGGTAAACTCGGTCGTGCTGTAAAGGATGATGGCCGAGTTGGGCAGCGTGATGTTGTCGCCGACATAGAGCTTGCCGAAATTATTGCCGCCCTCGTTGTTGGCGAGGATCACGGCGGGAATCGTCTTTTGGCTGTAATTCAGCTCTTCGGTACCGCTTTCGAGGCTCGGCCACGTGTTCTTGATGTAGGCCACCAGCGCGCTCACCTCGCCGGCCTTGGGCGCCTCGCCCTGCTCGATGGTGACCTCTTTCGTCCAATAGGCGCCATATGCGTTCTTCAGGTTGAACGAGAGCTTGGCGATACGGCCCACGTTGCTCGCGGGGATGGTGAATTCGACGGTACCGTCGCCCGAGCCCTGAGTTGCGGAGGGCGTAACCCAGTCGCTGCCCTCCAGCACTTCGAGCGTCCAGGGGCGGTTGCTCTTTACGGTGAATGCGGAGGCGCCTTCCGGGGCACCGTCGGCATTGAACGTGAGCACGTCGGGGGTGACTTCGAGATAAGGCATCCCCTTGTCGTCGTTATCGTCCACACATGAGGCCAGAGCCACGGTGGCAAAGAACACCGTGCCGGACAATAACTTCCAAAAGTTCGATTTTTTCATAGAAGCGTTTATTTTAGACAGGAATGAATGAATTTCCTAATTTCCTGTATATCCGCTTCAAATCGAATGCCAAGGAATGCCTTTCAACCGCCGGACGGCTCCGGCAGGCACAAAAAAATATATCCCGCAAGCGGGATATATTCAGCGGACGGGCCGATTGATGCCACGTCCGGTCGTATGGCGCGCGTCAGCGTATTCTATCGGCGGCACGTACCATCAGTTCGTCGCGGAAAACAGCCCGTGCAGCGAGGTAGGCGAACAGCAGGCACACGAGCGGCAGTGCGATGGCGGGCCGGAAACCCTGCGTATGGAACGAAAGTTCGGAAAAGACCCGCCAACTGAGGAAATAATAGGCCGCTTCCATAACCGCAGAACCGATCAGCAGCACGATCTCCACGACACAGAGCCGGATCTGGAGCAGGCGGCGTTTGAACAGGAAGATCGTAATGAAAGGCAGTACGCAGGCCAGTGCCAGCACGACGCCCATATAGACGGTCGACTGTACGGCCTCTCCGGCCGAGGTCTGCAGGGAAAAGGCATAGAGCCGGAACTCACCCGCATCGCCCGCGAACCAAGCCAGCGGGGCAAAGAGCGTAACGGCCATGAGCGCCGTGACGATGAGCAGATGGAGTGTTTGGATTCGTTGTATCATAATTATTTACAAAGTTTTATCAATCAGATACTTATTCCTGTCCGACGAACCCCGGTTGATGAGCTCGCCCAGGAACCCCGCCAGGAACAACTGCACGCCGAGGATCACGGCGAGGATCGCCAGGTAAAAGAGCGGCTGATCGGTGACCGGGCGCAGCGACAGCCCGTGCACCTGTTTCCAGATCTTTGCGGCAATGATCCACACCGTAGTCCCGCCGCCGATAAGGAACATCAGCGTCCCCAGACTGCCGAAGAAATACATCGGCGAGCGGCCGAAATGCGTCATGAACAGCACGGTGATCAGATCCAGGTAGCCTTTCACGGTACGTTCGAGGCCGAACTTCGAGCAGCCGTATTTGCGGGCGTGGTGCTCGACGACCTTTTCGCCGATACGGCGGAACCCGGCCTGCTTCGCCAGAATCGGAATGAAACGGTGCATCTCGCCGTAGACCTCGATCGACTTGACGACCTTGCGGCGGTAGGCCTTCAGCCCGCAGTTGAAATCGTGGAGTTTGATGCCGGAGACCCGGCGCGCCGTCCAGTTGAAGAATTTGCTCGGCCAGCGTTTGCCGACCGGGTCGCGGCGCTTCTTCTTCCAGCCGGATACCAGGTCGTACCCTTCTTCGAGGATCATGCGGCGCAGTTCGGGAATCTCGTCGGGCGAATCCTGCAGGTCGGCATCCATCGTGATGACGACCTCGCCTTCGGCTGCGGCGAAACCGCAGTACAGGGCTGCCGACTTGCCGTAATTGCGGGCGAAGCCGATGCCGCGGATCGCCGGGTACTTCTCCCGGAGCGATTCGACAACCTCCCAGGAGCCGTCTGACGAACCGTCGTCCACGAGGATCACCTCGTAGGCATAGCCATGCGACACGGCAACGCGGTCGATCCATGCTACCAGTTCGGGCAGGGACTCGGCCTCATTGTAGAGTGGTACTACGACGGATATGTCCAGTTTATTATTCACGGTATGTCCCTATTCGCTTAGCGGGGTATCGAACGGTTTGGGCGCACGCGACAACACGCCTGCAATGATAAGGCCGAAAACGGCACCGAACAGGATACTCACGAAAGTTACGGCCCACAGGGTTCTTAAAAAAGAAGGTTCGGGGGTATTCTGTATCTGGTCGAACATCTGCGACAGCATGGATTCCATGTTGGCCGGCACCCCGCCGTTCCGCCCTATAAAATCGGATAATGCGGCTGTGGTACGCTCCGTATAGTTGGCGTAACCGATGAAAAAGTGCAGGTAAAGGTATTGCACGATACCGACGATGAGCCCCGCAACGGTCGAGACGGAGAGGATGTAAGCATACCCCTGCCCGAAGGAGAAACCCTCCTCGGCGGTATACATCATCGAATACCGGCGCGTGAAACGGTGCAGCAGATAGTAATGCAGCACGACGACGGCAATCCATTCGATTGCGTACAGGCCGAAACTGGCCGAAATCTGCAATCGGGTTTCCAACATGAACGAGACGGCCAGCAGGGCGCCTATGATCGCGCCGTACTTGGCGACATCTTTCCAGAAATTCGTTTTTTCCATATACTGTTTATATTAATCTCATTGCAGTTCCCCTTTGCCCTCGCGCAGCACTTCGGGCTCGTCGCCCGTAAGGTCTACGACCGTCGTGGGAACATTGTCCCCCATGCCGCCGTCGATCACAAGCGCCACGTCGCGGCCATAGCGCTCATGAATCAGTTCGGGATCGGTGGTATACTCCACGACCTGGTCGTCGTCCTTCACCGATGTGGTGACGAGCGGGCAGCCCAGTGCGGCGACGATGGCGCGGGATATGGCGTTGTCCGGAATGCGGATGCCGATCGTACGGCGCTTTTCAAGCGCCTTGTCGGGCACGCGCGAGGATGCCGTGAGCACGAACGTGAAGGGCCCCGGCAGGTTCCGTTTCAGGATCCGGAACGCCGTGTTGTCCACACGGCAATACTCCGCCACCTGGGCCATATCCCCGAAGACCACCGAAAAAGCCTCGGCATCCTTACCCTTCATCCGCCGTAGGCGTTCGATGGCCTTGGGCGAATGGAGCGAACAGCCGAAAGCATAGACGCTGTCGGTCGGATAGATGACGATCCCGTCGTGGACGAGCACGTCAACCACCTTCTGCAATTCCCGCTCCGAGGGGTTCTGTTCGTAGATCTTCGTAAGCATCAGGACAAATGTACGAAAAATTATTTAATCTTGCGCCGGTTCAGTTCGGCGCTGTAAGCCCGGGCATTGGCATTGTGCTCGCGGAGCGTCCGTGCGAAGTTGTGGTAGCCGTCGAACGTCGCCCGCGCACAGAAGAAAAGGTAGTCATGCTCCTCGAAATTGAGCACGGCGTCGATGGCGTCGATGCCGGGCATGCAGATCGGCGAAGGCGGCAGCCCCTTGTTCCGGTAGGTATTGTAGGGCGACTCGTATTTCAGGTGTTTGTGCAGGATGCGCCGCAGCCCGAAGTCCTGCATGGCATACTTGACCGTCGGATCGGCCTGCAGGGGCATCCCCTTGCGCAGGCGGTTGACGTACACCCCTGCGATACGGGGCATCTCGTCGGTCTTGCGGGTCTCCTCGTAGACGATCGATGCGAGGGTCATGACCTCGAGCCGGCTCAGACCGCTGCGTTCGCGCAGGGCGTCGCGCCCGGGCGTCCAGAAACGGTCGTACTCGCGCTTCATGCGCTGCACGAACTCTTCGGGGGTCACCGTCCAGTAGAACTCGTAGGTGTTGGGGATGAACATCGAAAAGAGCGTCACGCTGTCGAAACCCACGCCACGCGCCACTTCGGGCGAGGTCAGCACCTGCATGATCGCCGTGGAGTCGGCGTCGATCTGCCGGGCGAGTTTCTGCGCGAGCTGCGCCGGAATGCGGGCATTGTTGATCGAAACCCGTACAGGGGTTTGAAGCCCCAGTTTGAGCATCCGCGCTACCCGGATCACGCTCATCCCGGGCTCCAGCACATAGTGGCCGGGCTTGAACGTCTCCGGCAGGTTGATGCGCCGGGCATAGACACCGAAAGCCCAATGGTGCCTGAGCCGGGGCAGCAAGGAATCGGTGAGGCTTTGGTAGTCGGCACGGCTGCCGATATAGAGGTCGCGCCCCGCGCGCACGGCATTCCCGTAAAATTGCTGCCGCAGGACAAAACCCGTGACAAGCAGGCACGCAAGGCAGGCGAAAAGGATATAGCGAAAAGTTTTTTTACGCATCGGGCCGAAAATTTTTGCAAAGATATAAAAAATTCCTACTTTTGTGCCCGGGTGAGTCTTATACGACCAGCTCCCACAGAATCCCCCAGGCGAGGAATCGAGCAAGGGTATGTGGTCGTAGCGGTGCGAT
>ERZ827528.1309-NODE-1309-length-26133-cov-7.729120_pt1 | contig 26133 bp, 18 predicted proteins | sample MGYA00519768_ERZ827528 | MGnify/ENA primary metagenome ERZ827528 (study PRJEB31778, sample SAMEA3449343) | human gut metagenome | biome: human gut; feature: human-associated habitat; material: faeces | place: United Kingdom | collected 2010/2012 ...
GTGTGCGCAACCGCACGTCTGCCGTGGTGCCCCAAGAGCTCGTGACGCTCAACGCGGTGGAGGATTGCATGGAGCGCGTGCTGGCGCAAGCGCTCTCGACGATCGACGGTCCGGTCGATATGCTCGACCGCGCGGCACAGCTGCTCGGCGGGCTTGAGCCGGGTGAGGTCGATGGCGCGCTCGAGGCGCACGTGGACCGCAATCGAGCTTTCGACGACATCCCGATGGCCGCTGGCAAGCCTGAGGCTTGCTCGCTGCTGCTGATGCTCGTTCGACAGGGTGAGGCTGCCCGCCGCATGTTGCCGATGGCGCCGATCGTCTCGGCCCGTTCGTTTGCCGAGCGTGCCTGGCCGTATATGCTCGCGTGGTCCGACCTGGGGCTTAACGGCAAGGAGCGTATGACGGTCGATTCGCTGGCGCGCGCCGAGGTGCGCCGTTTTGCTGACGAGGATACGAGCGAGCGCGTGCGAAACGAGATGATGGGCGTGCTGGGCGAGCTACTGGGTATTTCGCCCGAGCAAATGGAGGAGCTGCGCTCCGAGGACGGTCAGCGTCGTTTGCACGAGGGAATGAAAAAGTTCGAGGGCGAGGTTCAGGACGCCATCGATAAGATGATGGGCGGTCAGGGCGGCCCGCAAGGTGGGCCCCAGGGCGGACCGATGCCGCACCCGCCGGTGGATCCAAGGCAGTTCCCCTTTTTCTCTCAAAACTAACTCTGGGATAGGGCCAAGGTTACGCGGTTTTACCAAACCGCGTAACGAGTCGACGCTGCGCGAGCCCCTGCCGGGCAATCTGCCGCTCAAACCGTCGCTTGCGTACAGAAGTACGCGGCGCTCCTCTTTCGTGACACCTTGCCACGGCAGGGACTCGCTCGCTGACTTATGCTCAACCTATGGTTCAACCTTGCTTGCTAGATACGGTCGCTGTTGTGTTATTCTAGAACAGACGTTCGTGAATAGTGCGCGGGGCCTTGCCTTGTGCTTTGAAAAAGACGAGGGGAGGTTGGCTTGGTTATCTTGGGCATTGACCCCGGTTTGGCTCATACGGGTTGGGGGATTATCGAGGAGCGTCGTGGCGAGGTTCGCTGCCGTGCCTATGGCTGCATCGAGACCAGTGCCGGAAGTCCGCTCGCGGTGCGCCTGTCGCATATCGCCCGCGACCTCAAGGGTGTCGTGGAGCGCTACCGCCCCGATACCGCTGCTATCGAGAGCATTTACTTTGGCGCCAACGTTCGCTCGGCCATCCCTACGGCTCATGCCCGCGGTGCTGCACTCGTGGCGCTTTCGGAATGCGCGCTCGAGATTGGCGAGTACACGCCCATGCAGATCAAACAGGCTGTTGTGGGCACCGGCGCCGCGGACAAACGGCAGGTCGCCTACATGGTGCGCACGCTCACGCAGCTCGACCACGACCCGCATCCCGACCATGCCGCCGATGCCCTGGCCTGCGCCATCTGCCACGTAAACCTCAGCCGCACCCGCGCCCTCACCGGTGGCGAGTTCTATCAACAGAGAGGAACCGGATACTGATGATTTCCCAGCTCCATGGAACGCTTGTCGAGGCCACGATGAGCTCTGCTGTCGTCGATGTGTCGGGCGTTGGCTTTGAGCTCGGCATCTCGGGCAGCACTGCGGCCACGTTGCCGACGCCCGGCGGCGAGGTCCGCCTCTATACGCGTATGCAGGTGCGCGAGGACGCCATGACACTTTTCGGTTTTTCCTCCAAGGATGAGCGCACGATGTTCGATCGGCTCGTGTCCGTCTCGGGCGTTGGCCCGCGCTTGGCGCTCGCCGTGCTTTCCACCTATACCGTGGGGCAGCTGTATTCGCTGGTGATGGCCGAGGACGACAAGGGCATGGCCAAGGTACCCGGTGTGGGCAAAAAGACAGCTCAGCGCCTGATCCTGGAACTCAAGAGCACCTTTGCCAAGGATAAGGGCTTTGTGCCGGTCGACGTGATTCCCGGCCAGGTTGCGATGCCCGTGCCCGCTGCTGCTCCCTCGGCCATCGATGATGCCCGTGCGGCGCTCCTTTCCATGGGCTTTAGCCCGCAGGAGACCGATGTTGCCCTGAGCGGGTATGATGGGCAGAATATGCGTGTCGAGGATCTGCTCGGCGCGGCGCTTAAGCGACTCGGAATGGATGCGTGATGTGGGAAGCCGATGACTCTCAGGACCTGTGGGCGACGCCCGGTAACTCGCCGGCGGCATCCATGGCGCACGGCGAGCGCATGGTGGGCTCGGAGCTGACGGCCGAGGACCTCGATGTCGACCGCACTTTGCGCCCCCAGCGCCTGGACGACTACTGCGGCCAGGAGCACATCAAGCAGAGCCTGCGCGTGTTGATCGAAGCGGCGCAGAACCGTGGCGAGACGCTCGACCACGTGATTTTCTCGGGTCCTCCGGGCCTGGGCAAGACCACGCTGGCCACCGTTATCGCCAACGAGCTGGGCGCTCAGATCAAGACCACGAGTGGCCCCGCCATCGCGCGCACGGGCGACCTGGCGGCCATCCTTACTAACTTGCAGCCGGGTGATGTGCTGTTTATCGACGAGATCCACCGCCTCAACCGTTCGGTCGAGGAGGTCCTGTACCCCGCGATGGAGGACTTTGCCCTCGATATCGTGATTGGCAAGGGTCCGGCGGCGCGCTCGATTCGCCTGGATATCCCCAAGTTTACGCTGGTAGCGGCAACGACTCGCTCGGGCATGTTGACCGGCCCACTACGCGACCGTTTTGGCATTTCGTATCGCCTGGATTACTACACCGTCGAGGAGCTCGCCCAGATTGTGACACGCTCGGCGACCATTCTGGGTGTGACGATCGACCATGCCAGTGCACTCGAGATCGGCTCGCGTTCCCGCGGTACGCCGCGTCTTGCCAACCGTCTGCTCAAGCGCGTGCGCGACTACGCGCAGGTGCGCGGCAACGGTCCTATTGAGCTTGACATTTGCCGTCAGGCGCTCGAGTTCTTTGAGATCGACGAGCTTGGTCTGGACTGGATGGACATTCGCATCTTGGAGACGCTTGCCAAGACGTTCTCCGGCCGTGCCGTGGGCCTGACGACGCTTGCTAGCGCGGTGGGCGAGGACCCGGGTACGCTTGAGGATGTCTACGAGCCCTATCTGCTGCAGTGCGGGTTGATGATTCGTACGCCGCAGGGCCGTCAGGCAACCCTTCGCACCTTTGAGCACCTGGGGATTGAACCTACCGTTTAGGGCGCTTTGTTTTGGCGGGCTGTTGGACTATCGCTGGGCATCGGGTAAACATATCGCCGTTCATCGGTTATGGGCGTTTTACTATTGCGCGCCCGTGCTATGCTGAATTGGTCTTTTTCTCATTCGGTAACGAAAGGACCGCCCATGCCTACTGACATCGAAATCGCACGTTCTGTCACGCCGCTGCCTATTACCGAGGTGGCCAAGAACGCCGGCGTCGACGTTAAGCACCTTATTCCGTACGGCTTCGACAAGGCTAAGGTCGACTATTCACTGCTCAACGAGCCGACTGATCACCAGGCCAAGCTCGTTCTCGTGACCGCTATCAACCCAACGCCTGCGGGCGAGGGCAAGACCACCACGACCATCGGTCTGGCCGATGGCCTGCGTCGCCGCGGCGTCAAGAGTGCCGTGGCCCTGCGCGAGCCTTCGCTCGGCCCTGTCTTTGGCGTTAAGGGCGGTGCTGCCGGTGGCGGCTGGGCTCAGGTGATCCCCATGGAGGATATCAACCTGCACTTTACCGGCGACTTCCACGCTATCGGTGCTGCCAACAACCTGCTGGCCGCCATGCTTGATAACCACATCCAGCAGGGCAATCAGCTCGGTATTGACGTTAAACGCATCACTTGGAAGCGCGTCGTCGATATGAACGACCGTCAACTGCGCCACGTCATTGACGGCATTGGCGGCAAGGCCCAGGGAGTGCCGCGCGAGGATGGCTTCGACATCACTGTTGCCTCCGAGGTCATGGCAATCCTGTGCCTGTCCACGAGTATCAACGACCTCAAGGAACGCCTGGGCGAGATTGTCGTCGGTTACAGCTTTGCCGGCGAGCCCGTCCGCGCCCGTGACCTTAAGGCTCAGGGTGCCATGGCGGCCCTGCTCAAGGACGCGCTCAAGCCCAACCTGGTGCAAACGCTCGAGGGCACGCCCGCGTTTGTCCACGGCGGTCCCTTCGCCAACATTGCCCACGGCTGCAACTCTATCATGGCCACCCGCATGGCCATGCGCTTTGGCGATGTCGCCATTACCGAGGCCGGCTTCGGTGCCGATCTGGGCGCTGAGAAATTCCTCGACATCAAGTGCCGCATGACGGGCGTTCGCCCCAGCGCCGTCGTGATTGTCGCCACCGCCCGCGCGCTTAAGTACAACGGCGGCGTCGCCAAGGCCGATCTCAACGAGGAGAACCTCGAAGCACTCAAGGCCGGTATGCCCAATCTGCTGCGTCACGTCGACAACATCCAGAACGTTTATGGTCTGCCCTGCGTGGTCGCCATCAACCGCTTCCCGACGGACACCGAGGCAGAGCTTGCGCTCATCGAGTCCGAGTGCCAGAAGCTCGGCGTCAACGTTAAGCTTTCCGAGGTCTGGGCCAAGGGCGGCGAGGGTGCGCTCGACCTGGCCGATGAGGTCATGCGCCTGATTGAGCAGCCGAGCGAGCTCAAGTTTGCCTACGAGGACGGCGCCGATGTTGCCGACGCTCTCGAGGCCGTTGCCACCAAGGTTTATCGCGCCGATGGCGTCGACTTTACGCCGGCTGCCAAGCGTCAGCTCGCTGAGCTGCGCGAGAACGGCTTTGGTAACCTGCCGGTGTGCGTCGCCAAGACGCAGTACAGCTTTAGCGACAACGCCAAGGCACTGGGCGCTCCCGAGGGCTTCCGCATCACCGTGCGCGAACTCAAGGTTTCCGCCGGCGCCCACTTTGTAGTCGCGCTGACCGGCAGCGTTCTGACCATGCCGGGCTTGCCCAAGGTTCCCGCGGCCGAGAATATCGACGTCGATAACGACGGCAACATCACCGGCCTGTTCTAAGCCTGCTGTTCATAGCTGCTAGTCCGCCCCGCCGTGCCCACAAGGCCCGGCGGGGCTTTTTGATCCTTAGGCCCGCGCATGTCTTGTAGATACCGACGGACTCTGCCCATCATAGGCTTTTGCGCGGGTAGAATGCATGGATAACTTGATGCTTACAGGCGACGGAAGGGAATCGTTGCATGGATCAGGACAAAACAACCGTGATGGGCGGCTACGGTTCCGCGCAGGCTGGCGATAACGCCGATGCGACCCGCGTTGTTCCCAACCCCGGTTATACCGACCCCGCCGCGACGCAGCCTTCTGCCGAGCCCACCCGGGTTATGGGCTATGGCGACACAGCGCAGGATTCTTACGCTGCATCCTCGCAAGGCCCCTATGGCAACGCAGCTCCGGATCCGTTTGATTACACGCCGCAGGATTCTTATGCTGCCTCGACGCCGAATCCCTATGACAACCTGCCGCAGAATCCCATTCCGCAGCCTCAGCAGACGACGTATATGCCTCGCACGGCGCAGCCTCGCTACGAGTCGCGCGAGCCGTATCGCGAGTACCCCAAGTCGATTCCGCAATATGGCGAGGACGAGGAGAAGAAGCCGTCGCGTTCGTCGAGCGTGATCAAGAAGATCCTCATCGTGCTGGCGATCTTCTTTGCGCTGTCGGTTGTGTTTGCCATCGTGTCGGGCATGCTCAACAAGCGAGGGAGTTCAACGGCCGATGCCACTGCCGAGCAAACCGAGTTCGCTTCGTCTAGCACCGTCGATCTGAGCGATATCCCGGGGCAGTATTGGTCCAACGCCAAGAAGCTTCTCAAGTCGCGCGGCGCCGATCTTTCGAATGCCGTGGTCCTGACTGATGATGGCTCAACGCCCGTCGTCGATGCCAACTGGGTCGTTACTTCTGCCTACTATAACGACAGCGGCAACCTCGAAATTCAGCTCACGCACAAGAACAGCTCAGGCAACTCGTCCGACGGACAAAGCGGTACCGATAGCTCGAGCTCCAATACGCTGGAGGACTTGAGCAACAAGGCGCAGGAGTTGGGAGACAAGGCGCAAGAGCTGGGCGATACGGCGCAAAACCTGGGCGATACCGCGCAGAACTTGGGCGGCATGGCGACGGATGCCTGGAACGCCCTGCAAAACGGCATCTCGGGCGCGCAGGGAAACTAGCGGACGAGCGGAGCGGGGCTACAGCTGCTCGGCCGGACGCTCGGGCGAGCTGAAGCCCGAATCAAACGTGACGACGCATGAGACATCGGGCCGGCGCTCGTGCACGATGCGCGTGACGAGCTCCAGCAGCTCCTCGTCGGATATGTCAAAGCCGTCGGGACGCACCAGGTCAAACGAAACGAACCCGTCGTGTTCGTGCAGGTCATGGATGGAGAGCGTGGGGTCGATTTGCGCTATGCCGCGCTTGACCCAGCCACGCAGGTCGTCGCCGGTGGTGGCGATGGGGTCGCAGTGCAGCGTGATACCGATGCCCATCTGATGCTTGATATCGTGCTCGATGGTGTCCAGAATCTCATGGTGCTCAAACGCATCGCCCTCGCCGGGCATTTCCACGTGTGCGCTGGCAAACTGGCGGCCGGGGCCGTAGTCGTGCACCATGAGGTCGTGTGTGCCCGAGACCTGGGGGTACGACATGATCTTGTCGCGGATTGCCTGGACGAGCTTGGGGTCGGGCGCTTTCCCCAACAGCGGGCTGATGGCGTCGCGCACCAGGCCCATGCCGCTGATGCAGATGAAGATGCCTACGCCCAGGCCTGCCCAGCCATCGAGGTCAAAGCCGGTTGTCTGCGAAATAAGCGCTGCGGCCAGGACCGAGGCCGAGGTAATGACGTCGTTTTTGGAGTCCTGTGCCGTGGCGATGAGTGTCTCGGAATCGATGCGGTTGCCCAGCGTGCGGTTGAATGCCGCCATCCAGAGCTTAACGAGCATGGACAAGACGAGGGCGGCTAAGGAGAGCACCGAATATGCAGTGGGGGAAGGCTTGATGATCTTAGTGACCGACTCGAGAATCAGGTTGATGCCGACGGCGCAAACCAGGACGGCGACAAACAGACCGGCCAGGTACTCGTAGCGGCCGTGGCCATAAGGGTGGCCCTCGTCTGCCGGGCGGCTGGCAAGGCGGAACCCGAGCAGACTCACGATGTTGCTCGAGGCATCGGAGAGGTTGTTGAAAGCGTCGGCGATGAGGGAGACGGAGCCGGCGAGCAGGCCCGCGATGCCCTTGGCCAGGCACAGGGTGATGTTGAGGCCAATGCAGATGAGGCTTGCGGCAAAACCCGCGTTGGTGCGGCAAGATGCATCGACCGGCTCGCCCTCGCTGCCGGGAACAAGCGTATGTACCAGCCGATTAACAAATAGCATAGCGGTCGTCCTCACAATCATGTTTAAGGGGATAGTGTAGCTCGCGCGGGGGCGCCGTGCGCCGATGCTCAGAAAATGCAGCAATAGTCTGCCGGTGCTAACGAGCGAGCCTTCTCGTCTGCCTGGGTGGTCCATTTTGGGCCACATGGGTATGGGCATGTGCCTGCTTGCTCGACATACTTAATGTCGACAGCCCCTGTGCAAAGGAGGACGTTTCCATGGACGAGATGTTTGCCATTAAATGTCAAAACTGCGGCGGCCCTATGTACTCGCACCAGGCTAAGCGCAGCTTTGAGTGCGCCTATTGCGGCACGGTGGTTCCGTGGCAGGCGGACGCCGGAGAGCCCAAGAGCGCTTTGGGTATTCGCCATACGCCGTTGACGGTGGTGGATGGACTGCTCAAACTCACGCATGTGTCGCAACTCGAGCGCCCGCAGGACCCGGACTGGTATTTCTTCAATGTGCACTGGCGCAATCAGTCGGTCCTGGAACATCTGCTGTGGGAGGATCGCGGCACGGCGCAGGAGTTCCAAGAGGCCACGCATGTGAGCATTCCTTGCCCCTTCTGCGGAGCGTCCTTTGAGGGCGAGTCAACGCAGCGTGTGTTTGAGTGCCCGTCCTGCGGCAATAAGATTGGCATTGCGGACCTGCTCAAGCCGGGGACGTTTAGCAAGCGCCTGACCATGGGCGTTGGTGCGGAGTATGTGCCCGAGCAGGGTATTCCCTGCGAAATCTCGCCGCAGCAGGCACGTGCCAACGCGCTGCAGCTGGTGCGCCAGTATCCGGATGCCTTTGCCGGGCACGACGTGGAAGACGCGATCCAAAACGACATGATGCTCTTCTATTTCCCCATGGCGCTGGCGGACTTGCGCATGATGGCGAGCTTCCCGGGCAAGGGCCTGAGCAAGGAGGCCTTGGTGTACTACGAGGTGCTCGACTGGGCATACCCCAGGGCAAACTACCTGGACGTTCGCCTCATGGGCATTTTGGAGCCGTGGGACTTTGCCAAGGTCGGTCCGTTCGATCCCGCCATGCAGGAAGGTGACTTTCGCGTTGTCTCAGTCGATGCGTCTACCAAGGACCAGGTGGTCATTGATAAGTTGGCGCTCGACGTTGCGGGCAACGACGCCGAGGCTGTACTGGGGCTCAATAAAAAGAGCATTCGCATGTGGGCGCGCAAGGCCCGCAAACATAAGGACGGCCTGGTGATGGTGCCGGTCTACTTTGTCGATCGTCCTGCCTCGGATAGTCGCGATGGCGAACAGGTGCGCATCGCCGTGAACGGCCAGACGGGCCGCGCGGCCGCGGTGGTGTTTAGCGACAAGCGCGAAACGCATATCGTGGCGTCGCTCAGCCCGAGCCTGCATCTGTCCGGTGAGAGCACCGTGCACGCCACGCCCGTCGAGGTCAAATACGTTAAATCGCCCTTCCTGTACCAGATCGTGCGCCGTGGAGGCGGCGAGCAACCGCGCCAGGTTGCAGCGGTTGCCGAGGGTTCCTACCGAGAAGAAAAGCCCAAACGCCGCGGTCTGCTGGGTGCGCTATTTGGGAAGTAGGGGAGTAGCACCGGTTGTTGCCGTAAGGTGATGGCCGGGGGTGCGGGGCAGCTCTCAGGAGTGCGGGCTGCCGTCTGATTGTTTGAGGGTGCCAGATGTAAATAAACAGTGGAGCGGCTGCAAAAGAGCCTCCTCACTGGGTAAAATCAGGTTGTGCCGCGGAACCCGCTCCTCAGCTAGTCACACTTCGGAAGCGCGGGCAACGCAGGTATTATCGTCTAAAGGGCCGGCTGCAACCGGCCCTTTTCTGTGGCAGCCAATGGACCCACATCAGACGAAGGCCGCGTCTTTGCCTGTCAGGTCACGCTCGCCAGCCACGGCTAGAATGTCGTTGCCGGCGTCCATGACCGGTATTGTTTCGTAGCGTGCGTCGCAACCGCGAGTGCGCCTGCGACGGCTGCGGTGGCTTCGGTCGCAACGTGCTGCTACCCTTGCGTTTCGCCATTAGTCGCTTCGTTGATGGCGCGGTACTCGGCGCTTAGTTCGCGCGCCAGCTCTTCCTTGCTTGGAAGATACGGCAGGTATTTGGCGGCAAACACTTGGTCGTTGTCTTCGGGCAGCGTGTACTCGACAATCGAATCGCTTTTGTCCGCGCAGAGCACGATGCCTATGGGCGGATTGTCGCCTTCGTTCATGAGCTCGCGCGTGTAGTAGTTCACATACATTTGCATCTGGCCCAGGTCCTGATGCGTAAGGTCGTCCGTCTTAAGGTCGATGAGCACGAAGCAGCGCATCAGATAGTTGTAAAAAACAAGGTCAATATAGAAATGGCGCCCATCAAAGGTGATGCGCTTTTGGCGCGCCTCGAAAGCGAAACCACGGCCAAGCTCCAGCAGGAACTTCTGAAGATGCGTGATGAGCGCCTGCTCTAGATCGCTCTCGCGAAACGCAGTATCGTCCGAGAAACCTAAAAACTCCAGTACATATGGGTCGCGGATGATATCCTCGGGGCGACGAGCCGGGGCGCTCTTTTGGATTTCCTGGGTGACGGCCTCCTTGTCCTTGCTGGCAAGTAGGCGCTCGCGGAACATGGTGTTGATCTGGCGTTCGAGCTGACGCGTGCTCCAACGAGAATCGGCGCATTCGTTCATGTACCATGTTCGAGCATCAGGGTCGGTTATACGCGATAACCTGCGGTAATGTGTCCAATTCAATTCGGAACGCAGCGCGTTCCGGATTGGGAACGCAAGATAAAACTGACGCATGTATCTTAAGCTTCTGGCGTTGAAGCCTCTGCCAAAATCCTTAGTCAATCTAACGGCAAGCTCGTCGATCAGTGCATCGCCATACTTGGCGCGCTCCTCTCCGCCCTGTTCATCAACAATACTCTTGCCGATCTCCCAATATGCCTCAACCATCGCAAAGTTAACGGCGGTATAGGCCTTGTCGCGAGCGGCGTTGAGAATCGAGGAGACCTGCTTGTAAAAACCTTCGGGCACGATTGCCGATTCTCCACGGTTTACTAGTTCACCCATCACTGTCGCCCCACTTTCCTCTTGTGGAATGCATCTTTAACGCATTTAGTTTAAAGCCTCGCGCGGACACGAATTGCCATGTTGTCTGGCACCTTCGCATGGGAGCCTTGCGGTGGTTAAAATGTGACCATAGAGGCAGTTTTAGCGAACCCCGCGGGAGTGACGCGTATGGACAACAACACGCTGCTGTTCCAGGACAAAGGTTCGGGTAGGTTTAAAGACGTCAAGATCTACCCTAACCGCATCGAGGTGCTCAAGAAGGGCACTTTTGGTGGCAAGCACACCGAGATTGTTTATCTTAAGGACATTACGGGGGTCAGCAGGATCAAGGGCCGCGACGTTTTCCTACGTAACAGGCTGTTGACTGCCTGTGTCTTTAGTCTGAGCAGCCGCTCCCAAGCTCAGGAGTTCGTGAATGCGCTGAACATGGTGATGTAGCCGATAACGGTGTTCGGGCTAAGGTAAAAATCGGGGCGCAGAACGGTATTCTGCGCCCCCCAATTGAGTCGATGTGTCTAAAAGGCGGGCTTGCCTATTCGCTGTCGTCCCCAACGTTTTCGCGGTCATTGGCAAGCATCGCCGCGCCGGCGACCGTTGTCGCCACGGCGGCGGCAGCGAGCCCGGCGGCAACGCCAGAGCCGTCGCCCGTGTCGGCGAGTTTTCCGGTCGAGCCCTTGCTCTTGTTGCCGCCGCCGTTCTTGTCGGCGCCGTCTGCGTTGGAACCCGTGCCGCTACCGGTGCCGCCTGCACTGCCCGAGGCCGCTACGGTAAAGCTTGCGGCTCCATCGCTGGCGAGCGTGTAGCTCTGCGCCGCGTCGCCCAAGAGACCGTTCACGCGCACCCAGTACGTTCCCGCGGTAAATGCCTCGCCCTCGGCCATCGCCGTTCCCGGAGCGCCGTTCGCGTCGTGCACAAACTCGAGCTGGGCCGTGCAGGCATCGGTTTCGAGCTTGCCCTCGAGTGATGCCGCAATCTTGGCGCGCACGTCTTCGCCGGCCTTAAGGCCTTCGAGTCCCTCAAAATGGGGCGTCAGCGCGCGTGGATCGATATCGATGGGCACGGAGCCCCGCAGCTCCGTAACGGTCTCGTTGCCCAAGGCGTCGACATCCACATATTCGATGGCAAACGCATGGCCCGAAGCTGCCACGTTGAGTACGTTGCTGCTGTCGACGAGGCGGAAATGACCCTCGCCAACGGTCTTGCCATCCTGGAATGAGGCATCGCTCAGCGAGTCGCCGTACGTCATGCGCATGCGGGTCGGGAGATAGTACGGGAGATAGTACGAAGCCGTCTGCTTGTGCTCCGTATCGTAATTGCGCTGGTAGATGCTCCGGGCCAGCGCCGCATCAACAAAGTCGGATGCGATGATGCCAATGTGCTTGAGGTAATCTGACTTTGTATCCTCGATGCCGCTGGGATTGATGTACGGGCTCTTATACAGATGCTCGTTGACTACTCGTGCCGAGGTAAAAGGATTGCCTCCGTGCGACAAGCCCGTGCAGCTGGTGTAGTTGATAGACCAGCAACGCTCCAGGACTTTCTCCTTGGCCCCGTTATCGTCCTCGACATCTACCTCGTTGCGCGTGCGCCCGGACGTTTCCTTCAGCGCATTATCGACCCAGCTGAGCTTGTCGGTTCCCGTGAGTTTGTACTTGTCCTGGGCGTATACCTTGGTGCAATAGGGCTCTTTGTCGCCTGTTTCCCCCGCGGCTTCAAAGCCCTGCGCGTTTTGGACGAGGCACATGGAACTGCTGTCGGTGTGCACTGCGATTTTGTTATCCCATTCGGTGAGGTCGAGTCCCCACGTGTGGCCGCTTACGCTGTCGCCGTCGAGTCCAAATCGACGTAGCAGGACGATCTTTCCGCGCACCTCGCCCAGTGTGGGAACGCGGCTCGACGTATAGAACAGTTTGGGGTTGTCGTCCAAAACCTTGGCGAAAGCCGTCGTAACACTTTCGTCGGTAGCCTCGTCGTTGCCTCGTGATACAAGCATGATGAGCGCTTCTGTCGGGTTTTCGTTCAAAAACGTTTTGAAGTAGCCTATGACATCGGAAAGATGCAAAAAGTACGCGTCTTTTTTGAGCAGGTAGTACATCCCATGGTCGATGCCAGGGTTGTCGCCCTTTCCGAGACGGATATCAAAATAGCGAATGCCTTCGAGCAGCTGCGTGGGAATGTAATCCTGCTGGCATTTTACTTGCGAGGATTGGGGCTCAGTGTCGTTGTCCACGCTGCAGGTGCCCGAATCGTGCGTACCCGGGATGCTCAGCTCGTCGAGGAACTTGTTGTCGTCGACGTATTTCATCCAACATGGCCCATCGACGTAGCTGCTGTACGTGATCCAGTCGAGGCTGCTAACCGTGGCATCGTTCTTTTTCATGTCGTAACCGATAAGTTCGAGCTCCCACGGAATGCTCTTACTCTTATGGCAGATCTTATTGTTGTCCTGGTCTTCGCCGTTCGATTCTATTGCCAGGTACTTAATGTCTTTTTTCTCGGTTTCTTTCTCGACCGTGCGGTCTCGGATGATATAGGTTCCGTTTGATTGACGCTCGAACGCAAAAGAGCGGCTGGGCTTGCCGTCATGCTCGCCACTCCATACGTGGATGACCTTTCCGTCTTTGTCCGAGTCGCCATCGACCGACCAAATGCTGTAGCCCGTCTTTTTATGCTCTTCGAAATTGAGCAAGGTGCGGATAGCATACCAGTTTGTATCGTCATTCTTGGTCGTTACGTTCTCAAGGATGAGCTTGCTGGACGTGCCGTCATTAAACAGATGGCAGACGTTGCCGATGACGTTGCCGTCTTCGTTAACGCTTGCGGTACGAAAATAGCCCGCGGGGCGAAGGCGAATGACGAAATTGTCGAGGCTGACTGCTGGCCCGGCCGTGCCGTCCGCAAAGGCTGCCCGCGGGCTAATGCCCAGCATGGCGGTTTCGGGCAGGCTTGCAAGTGGCGACAACGCCGCGAGTCCAAGGCCCAACGTAAATGCTCGGCGGCTGATGGCGTGATGTTCGGTCATAACTTCTCCATTCGCAGAGTGCGGTTATGCGATAGTTTTGGTCACTATACTGCTCAGATGTTTAAAGATGCTGGTTTAATTGTCTGCGCGGCGCAATAAATCGGCGGGCGGACGTGTTGGGGTGCTTGTCGTTTTCGTACTGTTGCTACATTTGGAGCGGTTCCGGCGTCCGGCATCCTCGCGTTCGTTGGCTACCGGCATAAGAAAGGGAGGGTCGGTTTACCGGCCCTCCCTGGGTACGAAGCGCTGGGGTACCGTCGCTTGTTTGCACTGCGCCCGTGTTTCCCGCTGCACTCGCCAGTCGCTTAGCGCTTGATCTCGATATCGTCGAGCTTGACGTCCATGGCCTCGGTCTTGGCCTCGGCGATGTCGTCGGCAAATTCCAGAGACTTCATCATGGTCTCGACGGCGTCCTTGTGCTCCTCGACGTTGTCGATACGCACATACACACTGCCGCCGTCAACGTCGGTGAAGTATTCGGTCGTTACGCCGCCCGAGTGTGTATAGGAAGCGTTGCGCCAAGTCTTGCCGTTGTACTTGACGGGGTCATTCTCGGTCCACTCAAAGCTGGCATTCCACTTTGCCTCGTAGTCGAACAGCTCGTCGGCGTTCTTGTCAGAGTCGAAGACGGGGATGAAGCGATCACTGGCGTGCTCGCTCTCGGTGAACTTAAACTGGGCCCTGTCGGCGGTGTCGCCGGCAACGTCGGTAATCTCGACGCCCTCGGGAACCTCGACCTTAAACCAAATGAAGTCGGTCCTCATATCCACGGCTGGCTTTTCTGCTCCACCGCCACTTCCGGTAGCGCCGCCGCTGCCACCGCAGCCCACCAGGGCAAATGCGGCAAAGAGGCTTATGCAGAGGGTGAGAATCGCAAAGGCCTTCTTTTTCATGGTCGTGTCCTCCTCGATCTGTAACCGCCCACGGATTACCTGCCTTTACTGTACGCGTGGACGGCTCGCTAGGGTGGGCCATGTGTCCCATTCTGGGGGCTGGAATTGCGCCGACAAGTGGCAATATGTGCGGTCGCAAAAGAGGGGAGGGCCGATGCTGTCGGCCCTCCCCGGGGTTGGGCGCCCGTTGTTTTAATGGGGCGCATGTGCGCGGGTGCGCGTAGGCGCGTGCGGGTGTCCCGTTACTTGATCTCGATGCTCGAAATCTCGACTTCGCGTGCCTCGGAAACTGCCTCTTCCATGTCATCGGGGAACTCGATGGAGTTGAGGAGTGCCTCGGCTTCTTTCTTGTGCTGGTCGAAGTTCGAGATGAGGACGTAGACGCTTCCCGGCTCAACATCGGTAAAAAGCATGGTTGAGATGCCGCTGTTGTCCTCGTATGTTCCGACGAGCCACGTCCTGCCGTTATACTCGACGGACCCGCCATCCTTCCACTGGAACGTATCCCCCTTCTTTTCCGCCTGGTCGGCGTGGGATTCCTCGGCCGTCAGCGCTTTTTTCCAAACGGGGATAAAGCGATCGGCCGAGGCGTTCTCGTCTTCGGGGAAGGTGAGCTGGACCCTGTCGGCATTCTTGCCGGCAGAGTCGCTTACGCCGACGCCCTCGGGCATCTCGACCTTAAACCAGATGCAGTCGGTCTTCTTGGCGACGGGGGCCTTTTCCTTGCTCTCGCTCTTGGGGGCGCTGCCGCCGCCCGATGCGCTCCCGCCGCAGCCCACAAGGGCGAGCGCGGCAAAGAGGGCGATGCAAAGGGAAAGGATTGATAGGGTCTTTTTCATCATGGTGGCGTCCTCCTTGTCTGCTGATGACATCACGGCGCCGCATGCTGTTGGGGTACTGATTGCGCTGGCGGCGGATGTCTCTGTGTACTGTGCGACTTATGCCTCCGTTCATCGCTTGTGGCCGTTGCGCGGCCGTTCCCCAACGGGTTCCTTACTGGCCGTTCCCCAACGGGTTCCTTACTTATAGATATGCCCCAGCTTGTGCTGCTTGGGAGTCTCGAAAGGTGGGCCATGTGTCCCATGTTTGCGTTGGCATGGCCTATCGTGTGCCATAGAAATCCGCGATGGCCAGGTGCGCTGACGCTCGCGTACTTATGGGCTAGACTTAGCACCATTACGTGATCGATGCGGTCGGCCGGCGTCGGCCGCCCGACCGATATATATGACTTGAAGGTGCGTGTGCGTATGAGCCAAGAGATGATGGATAAAACCTGTCGCGGTTTTGCCGAGGCGCTGGCCGCGCGCGAGCCAGTTCCCGGTGGTGGCAGCGCGAGCGCTTTTGTGGGCGCGCTGGGCGCCTCGCTGTGCGGAATGGTTGCCCGCTACGGTGCGACCAATCCCGCGCTTGCTGATCGTGCGGATGACCTGACGCGTGCGTTTGCCCAGGCAGACGAGTTGGCGCAGGAGCTTGTGGGTCTGGTCGCCGAGGACGTTCGTGCGTACGGCCAGGTGTCCGCTGCGTACGGTATTCCGCGTGAGGACCCGGCCCGACCGGCTGCGATTCAGGATGCGCTGCATGTGGCCGCTATGCCGCCGTATCGCATTATGGATGCCTGCGGGCGCGCACTGGCGCTGCTCGAGGACATGGCCGACAAGGGTTCGCGTCAGCTGCTGTCCGATGTGGCGTGCGGCGCCGTGTTCTGCCGTGCTGCTATGCAGGGCGCGAGCTTGACGCTCTTTGCGAACACCACGTCTATGAAGGATCGTGCACGCGCCGAGGAGCTCGAGACGGCGTGTGATGAGTTGCTCGACACATGGTTGCCGCGCGCCGATGCGCTGGCGCGCCGCGCCTCCGACGCTGCAAGAAAGAGGGGATAGCCATGGCTGAGCTACTGAAGGGTGCTCCCGTCGCCCGCGCTTTGACTGAGGAGCTCGCTGCCCGCTGCGCTGCGCTGCGCGAACGCGGTGTTGTTCCGACGCTTGCTATCGTGCGTGTGGGTGAACGCGAGGACGACCTATCCTACGAGCGCGGCGCCCTTAAACGCTGCGAAAAGGTTGGCATCGAGGCGCGTCGCGTGTTGCTTCCTGCCGGTGTTTCGCAAGACGAGCTGTTGACGGCCATCGAGGACATCAATGCCGACTCGGCTGTTCATGGCTGTCTGATGTTTCGCCCGCTGCCCGCCGGCCTTGACGAGAACGCCGTCGCCGCAGCGCTCGATCCCTCCAAGGACGTTGACTCCATGACGCCGGCTTCGCTGCTCACCACGCTTTCGGGGCGCGGCGAGGGTTTTGCCCCCTGCACAGCCGAAGCCGTGCTTGCTTTGCTGGATCATTACGGCGTTGAGCTGGACGGCGCCAAAGTTGCCGTGGTCGGACGCTCACTGGTAATTGGCCGCCCCGTTGCCGCCATGCTTACGGCGCGCAACGCAACCGTGACGACGTGCCATACGCATACGCGCGATCTTGCCGCCGAGTGCTGTGCTGCCGACATTGTGGTTGCCGCCGTTGGACGCGCGCGCACGATTGGCGCAGATGCGGTCCGCGAGGACCAGGCGATTATCGATGTTGGCATTAATTGGGACGAAGCCGCTGGCAAGCTGGTCGGCGACGTCGATTTTGATGCCGCGGAGCCGGTTGTTGGCGCAATCACCCCCGTGCCGGGTGGCGTGGGCGCCGTGACGACAGCAATTCTCGCCAAGCACGTGATCGAGGCGGCTGAGCGCGCGGTAAAATAGGCGTTTGGAGGCTGTTTAGGGGGTTGGTTAGATACCCCGTGGTCAAAAAATGCCAAATATGAGTACTGTTGCCAAGTTAGTCACATATGTTTGAGATCATTTTGGCTCTTTAGCGATAAGTAATATCGTTAAAGAGCCAATTTTATTGGACGTATGGGGAATTACTAGACTCAGTTTTTGGACAGGTGAGGATTCCCGGCGCCCGGAACAGTGCAATTTGCTGCCACTAAATTTGTGACAGTACTCATATTTGGCATTTTTTGACCACGGGGGCTGCCGAGGCCGTGGTTTCGCCCTTTTTGCGTCGAAGCGATACACTGTTGCCGTTTGATTTCTTCGCTCAAGGAGGATGCGCATGCCGTGCACAACGATTTTGGTTGGTAAGAACGCGAGCTACGACGGGTCGACGCTTGTCGCGCGTAACGAGGACTCGTCCAACGGGGTGTTTGAGCCCAAGCGCATGCGCGTAGTGCATCCCGACGAGCAGCCGCGCGTCTACACGAGCGTCCTGAGTCACCTGACCGTTGAACTGCCCGATAACCCCATGCGCTATACGAGCGTCCCCGATGTTGTCCCGGGCCACGGTATCTGGGCCGAGGCCGGTTTCAACGAGCTCAATGTTGGCATGTCCGCAACCGAGACGCTCACCACCAACGAGCGCGTTCGCGGCGCCGATCCGCTCGTGGACTACGTGCCCGCCAAGGGCAACGAGGGTGAGGACGGCTATGTGCCGGCGCAGCCTGGTGGCCTGGGCGAGGAGGACATGGTGACCCTGGTCCTGCCCTACGCCAAGTCCGCCCGCGACGGCGTTCGTATCCTGGGCGACCTGCTCGAGCGCTACGGCACCTACGAGAACAACGGCATCGCCTTTAGCGACGTGGACGAGATCTGGTGGCTCGAGACCATCGGCGGCCACCACTGGATCGCCAAGCGCGTGCCCGACGACGCCTATGTGACCATGCCCAACCAACTGGGCATCGACAGCTTTGACCTGGACGATGCCGAGGGCGCCCAGGCCGACCACATGTGCTCGGCCGACCTGCGCGCCTGGATGGCCGAGTGGCATCTGGACCTGACGCTGGGCGTTGAGGGCGACGGCCCGGCTGCGGTCTTTAACCCGCGCGAGGCATTTGGCTCGCATAGCGACAGCGACCATGTCTACAACACGCCGCGCGCCTGGTACATGCAGCGCTGCCTCAACCCCAGCGACGTGTGGGATGGCCCCGACGCCGACTACACGCCCGAGAGCGACGATATCCCCTGGAGCCGCGTGCCCGAGCGCAAGGTGACCATCGAGGACATCAAGTACGTGCTCTCGAGCCACTACCAGGGCACGGAGTACGACTGCTACGGCAGCAAGGGCACGCCCGCTACGCGTGGTGCCTATCGCCCCATCGGCATCAACCGCAACAGCCAGCTTGCCGTGTTGCAGCTGCGCCCCTATGCGCAGCCGGCCTACCGCGCCGTGCAGTGGATGGCCTTTGGTTCCAACTCGTTTAACGCGCTGGTTCCGCTGTACGCCAACGTCGAGACCATGCCCGAGTACTATGCCGACACGCAGGCTCGCGTGACGTCCGAAAACTTCTACTGGGCCAACCGCCTGATCGGCGCGCTGGCTGACGTCCGCTTCCATGAGTGCGGCCGCGCGGTCGAGGATTATCAGGAGAAGATCGGTGGCATGGGCCACAAGCAGATCCATGACGTCGACGCTGCCGTAGCCGCTCTGCCCGAGGTCGAGGTGCCTGCCGAGCTTGCACGCGCCAACGAGGCCTTTGCCGAGCGTGTTCGCGTGGAGACCGATGCCCTGCTGGGCAAGGTGCTTTACACCACGAGCTGCGCCATGAAGAACTCTTTCGCGATGAACGACAACGTGAGGTAGGGATTTCCCGTCGATTGAATAGCGCTAAAACGCTTTGTCGCTTTCGCTCAATCTTGGGTACAAGAACGCCAATGCAGTTGTTTGTGATTGGAGACAACCATGGTTATGAAACTCGATCAGCTTGTTAACGGCGCCATCAACGTTGGCTTTGGCGCTGCCGCCGTTGCCGTCGAGGGCAGCAAGAAGGTTCTCGACGACCTCAGTACCAAGGGCGAGCAGGTCCGCAAGGACACCGCCACCCCCGATATCGCCCGCAGTGTGTCCGACATGTTCGAGCAGGCCGGCGGTACCATCTCCGATCTGACCGAGCGTCTGGGCATGCAGGGCGAGACCGCGGCCCAGCGCGTGCTTGACGAGCTTATCCTTGCCCGCGTCCGCGTCATGACCGCTCCCGAGCGCACTGCCTTCCTGGCCCATGTGCGCGACATCGTCGATTCGGTCGAGGACAACGTGACCTCGGTGCCCGTCGAGTCCGTTGAGCCCGACGATGCGAAGGATACCGAAGAGGCCGAGTAGCAGCGCAGATGGCAGATTCCACCACCGATTACAACAATCTAGATCCTTTGGGTGACGAGGCGGCGGTTGTCGATGAGGTCGACGCCGCCGTCTCGGGCGCTCGCAAGAAGCCGCGCGCTGTCGATATGGTGCCCGAGGAGCCCGACGCGATGGCGCCGGACGAGGAATACCAGCTCACGCCGGCGGGTCGTCGCGAACGCATTGGGCAGATTGTTCGCCTGGTCAAAAAGTACCGCGTGTGGGATAACCTCACGCCGGTTCGTTTGCGCCGCCTGCTCGAGGAACTCGGCCCCATGTTCGTCAAGATGGGGCAGATTCTGGCCAACCGGTCCGAGATTCTGCCGCAACGCTTTTGCGACGAGCTGCGTCGTCTGCGCTCCGACGTGGAGCCGGTGCCGTACGAGGTAGTGCTTCGCTGTCTGGAGGAAGAATACGGCCTGCGCCTGGGGGAGATGTTCGATGCGATCGATCCCAATCCGCTTGGTAGCGCATCGCTCGCGCAGGTGCACCGCGCTCGTCTGGTGACGGGCGAGGATGTGGCCGTCAAGGTGCAGCGCCCCGGTGCGCAGCAGGTTATGGCGCAGGACATCGATATCATCCGCTCGGTGGTGCGTATCGTTTCCAAGTTCGTCAACACCGATCAATTCGTTGACCTGCACGGCGTGGTCGAGGAGCTGTGGACCTCGTTTCGCGAGGAGACCAACTTTTTGGCCGAGGCCAAAAACCTCAACGACTTCTACGAGTTCCATAAGAGCGTTCATGGCGTGACGTGCCCTAAATCCTATCTGGACCTGTGCACCGAACACGTGGTGGTTATGGACTACGTCGACGGCATTTCGATCGCCGATCCTGAACGCTTGGTGGCCGAGGGCTATGACTTGGAAAAGATCGGTGCCGCGATTGTCGAGGACTACTCGTCGCAGGTGCTTGATGACGGCTTTTTCCATGCCGACCCGCATGCGGGAAACATCATTCTCAAGGACGGCATCGTTTACTTTATCGACTTGGGCATGGTCGGGCGTATGTCGAGCCACGACCGTGGCATCGTCAAGGACATGATTTTCGCCGTGGCCGAGGGTGACGTGCCCAAGCTCAAGGATTCGCTCATGCGCTTCGCCGTGACGCGCGGCGATTCGGCCGAGCTTGACCATTCGGCCTTTTTGTCCGACTTGGACTTTATTGTTGCCGACTTTGCCGGGCTCGACCTTAAAGACCTGGATATCGGCGAGTTTTTGACCTCGCTGTTAAACCTCGCGCGCAAAAATGACGTTGAGCTGCCGAGCGTGGTGACGATGTTCGCCCGCGGCATGGTGACGCTCGAGGGCCTGTTGACCGAGTACATGCCCAACGTCAACATGATCCAGATCATCCAGACGCACATCAAAAACGAGAAGAGCACCTACGCCCGCATGCGCGAGATGAGCCGCGACTTTGCCGCGAGCAGCTATCGCGCGGCAAAAGGCTCGCTCGAGGCGGCCGAGTATCTGGGCTTGGCTTCGCGTATGCTCACGCGCGGCCAGCTTAAGGTGAACACGCAGATCATGAGCAGCGATAAGGCGCTGCGACAGCTGGGCGGAATTATCGACCGCATGTCGATGGCAATTGTGATTGCCGGCCTGTTTATCGGTTCGTCGGTGGTGTACTACGCGCGCATCGAGCCGGTTGTGTTTGGTATCCCGGTCATTGGCTTTATGGGCTACGTGAGCGCGCTGGTGCTGGCACTTATGCTGGGCCGCAATATCTGGCTCAACAGCCACGGCGGCAAGCACTAGAGTCTGCGACCGTCACCGCATTTTCCTATCGCAAACAATAGCTTTTACCTTGGGCTTCGCCTGCGTGCGAGGCCCTTTTGCGTGATACCATTTTGACGGTAATAATCGATGGCCTAGATGGTGGTGCGGAGACGCACGAATGCGCGGTTATCCTGCGCATTTGGGAGAATCGGGGTGCAAGTCCCCAGCTGTACCAGTAACCGTAATTCCTCTTGGCTCGGGATGCTCGCGTCGCAGATCGGACGACGTGCCCGAGTCGTTAAGGTTAAGTCGGATCGCCTCCCGTCTTGCATGCGGCTGCGGCTTTTGCCGCCGGTGTGCATAGGGCTCTGGAGGGAAGGGGGACCCCGATGGGGGAACTCGAGCGCAACATGCGCGATGACGTGGGGCAGCCTCAAGGCAACGCTCCAAGTACAGACAATGGGGGACAATTGGATATGTTTGAGGACGAGCGCGAGCGCGTCTCGCATCGCCGTGGCGCAATTGCGCGCGGCGTAGCCAAGCGCGGCCTGGTGGCATTCCTGGCCTTCGCGATGGCCTTTGGCACCACACCGGCTCAGCTGTGGGCCGAGGGCGCCGAGGGCATTGCCGAGGCTGTGGCTCAGGCGGCACCGCTTGCCGAGAACGGCTCTGGTGAGTCCGCGACAAGCCCTGCTGCCGACCTCAATGCGAGCGGCATGGTGGCGAATGGGGGCACTGCCGAGCAAGATGCCACTGCGACAGCTTCGGGCCCTACCGACAAGACTGAGGACGATAGCGCTGCCGGCAATGAGGCACCGGCTGCATCGACGTCCGATGCCTCGAAGCAGGACACCGCCGTTGTCTCTGCCGCTGGAGAGGCCAAGGCTCAGCCTGCCAAGGCAGAGAGCCAGGAGGTCTCTGCCACGTGCTCCGTCGTCGGCACCGACGCCAAGGGCGCCCAGCAGACCTGGGCCGCCGCGCAGCGGATCACGCTGAAGGAGGGCTCGACCGCGGCCGACCTCTCCGAGCAGCTGTTCAAGCGTGCCGGCCTCAAGGCCGATTACAACCCCAACGGCAGCTGGGGCTGGGCACTCAACTCGATCACGTCGCCCTTCGACTCCGGCCGCACGCTCGCCTACGACTCGGCGACCGGCGCTTACTGGCAGCTGTTCGTCAACGGCAGCGCCTCCGAGGTCGGCGCGGGCGGCTACACGCTCAAGGACGGCGACTCCGTCGTCTGGTGCTACTCGAAGTACGGCGACCCCGCGCCCGAGCAGGTTTCCGTCACGATGGAGATTATTGGCAAAAAGGCCGGGATGGCTCAGCGTTGGACGAGCCCGTCGACCCAGGTGTTTGTTAAGGGCACGTCGATCAAGGATGCCTCCGCTACCTATTTCGACGCCCTTGGCATCGAGTCCAAGATGTACGACCAATTCGGCTATTGGGGTGTCCATAGCCTCGTTTCTCCGCTTGATGGTACCGAGCTGTCCGGCGCTTGGTCGTTCTTTGTCAACGGCGTTCCTGGAACTCAACTCGATAACGACTACGTGCTTAAGTCGGGCGATAAGGTCGTTTGGGCTTACGCCCCTGGGGATACTTTGCCCGGTGTCGACAACGTTGTTCTTAATCCGAGCGCTGCACGCCCTAACTGGGATAGCGACTGGTCGGGCTTTACAAGTGCCGACAAGGTTACCGACGCACCTGTGCCCACTAAGGATGCAGATGAGAAATGGGTAAGCGAGCTTAAGACGCGTGCGGACGGCAATAAGGGTGTTTCCGATGCGTTGCTGATCGGTGACTATCTCTATGTGGCAGTTGGTTCTAAATTGCTCAAAAAGGATGTCGAGACGGGCAAGACCGTTCTAGAGTCACCTTTGGCTGCTGCAATTGATTCCACCTCACGCATGGTATATACCAATGGTGTTGTGCTTGTTCCGCTTTCAGGCGGTCGTCTTCAGGCCTTAACGGTTGATGTGCTTGCGACGGTTTGGGTTACCGATGGGTTGCCGGCCGGTCCCGATGGCGCGCAGCAGTCGCTTGCTTCTGTTTCGGTTCGCGATGGCTATGCCTATTTTGGTACCGCTTCGGCCGATTGGATTGACTCGAGTGACGGCTACCTGCTTTGTGTTCGTATTTCTGACGGTAAAGTCATGTGGCAGCACAAGAATGAAAACAGCAAGGGCTATTACTGGGCTGGCATGGCGTTCTCGGGCGACTATGGCGTTATCGCGGATGATTCAGGCACTGTCAGCACGGTTGATCCTTCGACTGGAAAGACCGTAGCAAAGCTTAAGATCGCCGATCGCGTTCGCGCGAACGTGCTTGTTGATGGGGCTACTGCTTACGTTGTGAGTGTCGATGGCACGCTCCATAAAATTGCTATCGCTAATGATGGGGCCCTTTCAGAACTGGGTAAAGTTACGTTTGGCAGCAGCTCGACCTCTACACCCGTGTTTGTCAACGGTAAGATTGTAGTTGGCGGCACGTCGATTGAGTCCTTTATGGGCGGTCCCCAAAACAGTCTTACGAGCCACTATGGTCAGCTTGCAATTATCGACGCCGATACGCTTACGGTCGATTATTCAATTTATAAGGCAGACGGTAACTTCATCCGCGAGGATTCTTCTGCAAGTGGTTTTACGGGCAGCGGCGATGTTAAGTCACAGCCTGTGGTTTCCATTCAAGATGGTCATACCTATGTATACTTTACGTCCAACAATAATCCTGGCGGCATTTATCGCTATCGCATAGGTGACGAAGAGGCTGAGCTGCTCTATAGACCGTCGGCCGAGAACCAGCAGTACTGCATGTCGTCGATTTCGGTCGGTTCTGATGGTTCACTCTACTACGCTAACGATTCGGGCAAGTTGTTCGCGATTAAGGGAAATGGCCAGAAGGTCAATCGCTATACTGTCTCGTTTGACGCAAATGGTGCAGATTCTATTGTGCTCGATTCCCAACGTATTAAGGCTGGTAAAACTGCTACGGAGCCTGCTGTAAAACCGCGTCGCAAGGGCTATACCTTCGGCGGTTGGTATACCGATGAGGCGTGCACGCAAGCGTATGACTTCAGTACGCCGGTGACGGCCGATCTGACGCTGTATGCCAAGTGGACCAAGAATGCCACCAATTCTGGTGACAATGGCGGTTCTGGCTCCAGCGGCGGCAGCGGTTCTGGTACTGGTACCGGCACGGGCACTGGTACGGGTTCCGGCGCTGGTTCCGGCTCTAAGGGCCCGCAGGCCGGCGGCGCTATCGCCCCGGGTCAGAAGCCGGTGACCAAGACGACGGTGTCGACCAAGACCGAGACCAAGGAAAACAAGTCCGACAAGAAGGGCTCCGATAAGTCCGACAAGAAGGATGAGAAGAAGTCTGAGAAGAAGGACAGCAAGTCCGACAAGAAGTCCGATTCCAAGTCCGATACGGGCGCTGCTTCCACGACCACTGCTAAGAAGTCCTCTGGTGCTTCCGAGCAGGAGACGGGCACCAACCCGCTCGCCATCGTTGGCATCGCCGCCGGCGTGATTGGCCTTGCGCTCATCGCCGTCTTCGTGCTGACCAAGCGCGGCAAGGGTGACGGTAATGCCCGATAAGCCCAAGGAGACCAACGGGCAACAGCCCGACTCCTCGTTTATCCAGCTCGATGATCCAAAGCAAAAGGGCGCCGCTTCGGCGGCGTCCGCTCCTCGACGGAAGGCGCTCCTTGGCGTTCTGACTGCCGCATGCGTCGTTCTGATCGTGGTCTCTCTGGGCTTTGTTCATCCCTCCGAGAGCGGTGCTTGGTCCATTGATTGGATCGTCCAGACCGTGGCGGGGGAGAGCATCGTCGCCAAGGATGGCAATGGGTCCGGCTCGACTGTCGCTTCGGGCAAGGCCGGGTCCAAGGATTCCAAATCTTCTGATGATACGAATGACGGGTCTAGGGGTTCTGACAAATCTGACTCCAAGAAAGATTCCGAGTCTTCGGACAAGGAATCGGACAAGAACTCGGATAGCAAGAAGTCCGGCGAAAAAGGAGCAGGAAATAAAAAGACTGACAACAGTCAGTCGGCTTCTCAGAATTCGGCAACGTCCGGTGGGCCTTCTGCCGTTCCTGATAACAGTAATGCCCCCTCGGGCAACCAGAGCGTCTCTCAGGAGTCTAGCTACGTTACCGTGACTGTCTCGGTTACTTCGAGCGCTGTGGGCAATCCTGTGTCCGCTGGTGGTACCTACACCTTTAATGAGGGAGCAACTGCCTACGACGCTCTCTGCGCGCTGGGTATTTCTATAAATGCGCGTGGCTCGTCGTTTGGCACTTATGTTGCCGCCATCGGTGGCCTGGCCGAGAAGGATGAAAACTATGGAAGCGGTAGCGGCTGGTGTTATTCCGTCAACGGCACAACGCCCATGACAGCCTGCAGCAACTACGTTCTCTCAAACGGCGACAACGTGGTCTGGTATTACGTGACAGGCTAGGGGCCTCGACATATCGCATCAAACGGGCGGTTCGGACAAACATCCGAGACGCCCGTTTTTATACGAATGGGACGTCATTTCCCAATCGAGGCTCAACCGGAAATTGCATCCCGCCCTGTAGGCGAATTCCGGGACGCAGCTTCCCGTTGGGGCGGGTTTCGGAAAGCGTGTTCCGCTCTGAGGGCTCATTCCGGGATAGACTTTCCGAAGCAGCGCCCATTGGGAAGCTGCGGACCGTATTGGGCATCGATTTTGGGATGCGCTTTCCGCTAGAGCCACGTTGCGGAAGCTGTGTCCCGTTCTGAGGCTGCAATCTGGGACGCGCTTTCCGCGGGGCGACCATGGGGAAACTACTACCCATTCCGACGCTGCGGCCCGCCTTGTGCGCTTTCCTCGGCAGGCTCTGCAAACAAAAAACCGGTTGGAATGGGAATTCCAACCGGTTATACATTCAAGCAAATAGTGAA
>ERZ827528.1310-NODE-1310-length-26128-cov-33.895332_pt1 | contig 26128 bp, 20 predicted proteins | sample MGYA00519768_ERZ827528 | MGnify/ENA primary metagenome ERZ827528 (study PRJEB31778, sample SAMEA3449343) | human gut metagenome | biome: human gut; feature: human-associated habitat; material: faeces | place: United Kingdom | collected 2010/2012 ...
CCGGTTTTCTTCGCGATTCCGGTTACGGTGCTGTACAACATGTGCGGCGGCGTGATGCGCTCGCTGGGCGACAGCAAAACGCCTGTTATCGCCATCACGATTGCCGCGCTGCTCAACATCGTGCTGGACTACACGTTCATCCTTGCGTTCCACATGGGCGTGGAGGGTGCGGCATGGGCGACCGTCATCAGCCAGCTCATCAGCGGCCTCTGGTGTCTGCTGGTCATCCGCAAGCGATTCACCATCCTCAAAATGCAGCCGGAGGACAAGCGCATCCGTGCGCCGTTTGTTCGCCGCCTGCTGGCAATGGGCATCCCGTTTGGTCTGCAGTATTCCATCACGGCGATTGGCTCTCTGACGGTGACTTATGCCGTTAATGGCATCGGCACGATTGCAGTCGCGGCGGTCACGGCGGGCGGCAAGCTGAGCATGTTCTTCTGCTGCGTGTTTGATGCGCTCGCCTCGACGATGGCAACTTTCGCCGGGCAGAACGTTGGCGCGAAGAGACTCGACCGCATCAATCAGGGCTTGAAAGCATCCTCCATCATCGGCTGTGTCTACTGCGTCCTCGCGTTTGTGGCGATTTACTTCTTCGGCAAGCCGCTGGTGGGCTTGTTCATCAGTCAGGACAGCGCCGACCGCCAGCTGGTCATCGACATGGCGCAGCAGTTCCTGATTATCAACAGTGTGCTGTATATTCCGCTTTTGTTTGTGAACATTGTGCGCTTCTCCATTCAAGGCTTGGGCTACACCATGATTGCGATGATTGCAGGCCTGATGGAGCTTGTCGGCCGCGCGGTGGTGGCGATGCTGCTCGTCCCGTCGCTGGGGTACGATGCCGCGTGCTTTGCGAACCCTGTTGCGTGGATACTGGCGGATTTGTTCCTGTTCCCGTGCTACTTCTCGTGCATTCGGAAACTGCGGAAGCGCATGTATCCGGAGAAGGCGGCAGCTTCCAGCAAGTGATTTTGTCCCCCTGTGTCTTTGTGGCGGGGGATTTTCGGCTCTATGTTACTGGATTTTTATTGTTGCAGGGGAATCGCCGCTGCGGCGGCGACCAAAGGGCTTTCCGGTCGCCCTTTGGAAACCTTCGGTCGTCACCCATGTTACTTGATTTGTAGTGGAAGTTATTTGGTTTGTGTACTTTTTGCGCACTAATTGAAGCAGTAAACATAACCAAATAGTAATTTCCGGAGGGCAGCGAAGCAGTCCAGAGGGCGACCGCAAAGCCCTCTGTTCGCGTCCGCAGACGCGAACCCCTGCATCAACACGCGGAAACAGCATGAAGAAGTCACCAACTCAATCGCGCGGAAGGGTCAAGGGGCAATGCCCCTTGGAAAATTTGCAAATCCCCCTTGCAAAAAGGGGAAAATGCGGCTATAATGAATGGGAATGCGCAAGGATGGGGACGGCGCAGGACAAGCCTTGGAAAGCGAGCCGGGGAGGGTGTGAGCCCGGTCAAGACTGCCTGATGGCAAATCACCCCGGAGCGCGCTTTTCCGAAGCGACGCGGGCGGAGCGGGCGGAGCGGGTAGGGAAAGACGGGTTCTCCCGTTATCGAGAAAGCAGGTGCGTGCGCCTGCACAGAGCGGATAGGCATCGTGCCTGTCAAGTTGGGTGGTACCGCGGATGAATCGCAAAAAGCATTTTCGTCCGTCCCAGTGCATTTTCATGCTGGGGCGGACTTTTTTGTTTGCGCCGCAGCAGAGACAACAAGAATGAGGTGCATGGTATGTACAACAAGGTTGCCAAGGATTTGAACTTCCCGGCGCGCGAGAAGGAAATCGCCCAGCTGTGGAAAGATAAGGACATCGTTCGCCGTTCGTTCCATTTCCGCGACGGCGCAAAGCGGCTGACGTTCTTCGACGGCCCGCCGACTGCAAACGGCCGCCCGCATATCGGCCATATCGAAACGCGCGTCATCAAAGACCTGATTCCGCGCTACTGGACGATGAAGGGGTACAGCGTCCTGCGCAAAGCAGGCTGGGATACCCACGGTCTGCCCGTTGAGCTGGAAGTCGAAAAGACGCTGGGGCTGGACGGCAAGCCGCAGATTGAACAGTACGGCATCGAGCCGTTCATCAAGGAATGCAAGAAGTCCGTCTGGAAGTACCTGCATGACTGGGAGGTCATGAGCGATCAGGTCGGCTACTGGGTGGACATGGAGCATCCGTATATCACCTATGAGAATGACTACATCGAGTCTGAATGGTGGAGCCTGAAGGAAATCTGGAAGAAGGGGCTGCTGTATCAGGGACACAAGATTGTCCCGTACTGCCCGCGCTGCGGCACGGCGCTGTCCTCCCACGAGGTCGCGCAGGGCTACAAGACGGTCAAGGAAACGTCCGCGTACGTCCGCTTCCCGGTCAAGGGCGAGGAAAACACCTACCTGCTTGCGTGGACGACCACCCCGTGGACGCTGCCGTCGAACATGGCGCTGTGCGTGAACCCGACCGACACCTACTGCCGCTTTAAGGCGGAGGACGGCCGCGTGTACATCATGGCGAAGGCGCTGATGGAGACGGTGTTCCCGGAGCAGAAGTTTGAGGTGCTGGCGGAAATGCCCGGCACGGCGCTCAAGGGCATGGAGTATGTGCCGCTGTTCGACTTCGCCGTCGGCAAGCTGGACAAGAAAGCGTGGTTCGTCATCTGCGACAACTACGTCACCATGACCGACGGCACGGGCATCGTCCACATTGCCCCGGCGTTCGGCGAGGACGACAACCGTGTCTGCCGCGAAAACGACGTGCCGTTCGTCAACTTTGTTGATCCGCAGGGCTGCATGACGGCGGAAACGAAGTGGCCGGGCGTGTTCGTCAAGAAGGCCGACCCGCTGGTGCTGGCGGATTTGCAGGAGCGCGGGCTGCTGTTCAGCGCGCCGCAGTTCACGCATGATTATCCCTTCTGCTGGCGCTGCGATACGCCCCTGCTGTACTACGCCCGCCCGACGTGGTTCATCCGCATGACGGCACTGAAAGACAACCTCGTGCGCAACAACCGCACCATCAACTGGATGCCGGAAAACATCAAGGAAGGGCGCATGGGCACTTGGCTGGAGAACGTCCACGACTGGGGTCTGTCCCGCGAGCGCTACTGGGGCACGCCCCTGCCGGTGTGGAAGTGCTCCTGCGGCAATATGCACGTCGTCGGCTCCCGCGCGGAACTGCGCGAAATGGCGATTGAAGATCCCGGCGCAGACCTTGAACTCCACCGTCCCTTCATCGATGCCGTGAAGCTCCGCTGCGAAAAGTGCGGCGGCGAAATGGTGCGCGACAAGGCGGTTATCGACTGCTGGTACGATTCTGGCTCGATGCCCTTTGCGCAGTGGCACTATCCCTTTGAGCATCAGGAGGAGTTCCAGCAGAACTTCCCGGCGAATTTCATCTCCGAAGCCATCGACCAGACGCGCGGCTGGTTCTACACCCTCGAAGCCATTTCGACGCTGCTGTTTGACCGTGCGCCGTTTGAAAACTGCATCGTGCTGGGCCATGTGCAGGACGAGCAGGGGCGCAAGATGTCCAAGCATCTGGGCAACGTCGTCAGCCCGTTTGATGAGCTGAACAAGTTCGGTGCCGACGCGCTCCGCTGGTATTTCTACACCACCTCCGCGCCGTGGCTGCCCAGCCGCTACTCCGAAAAGGCGGTTCGCGAGGGGCAGAACAAGTTCCTTGCCACCTTGCAGAACGTGTATGCCTTCTTCGCCATGTATGCGGATATCGACAACTTCGACCCGACCGCGCATGACCTCAAGAACGAGCAGCTCAGCCTGATGGACAAGTGGATTCTCTCCAAGCTGAACACGCTCATCAAGCGCGTCGATGACGACCTGTGGAACTACCGCGTGACCGAGCCCGCCCTGGCGATTCAGGACTTCGTGGACGAGCTGAGCAACTGGTACGTCCGCCGCGGCCGCGAACGCTTCTGGGGCAAGGGCGATGTGAAGGACAAGGACGCCGCGTTCACCACGCTGTACCATGTGCTGGTGACGCTGAGTAAGGTCTGCGCACCGTTCATCCCGTTCCTGAGCGAGGAAATCTATCAGAATCTGGTGGTCAACAACGTGCCGGGCGCGCCGGAATCCGTGCATCTGTGCGACTTCCCGACGGCGGATGAAAGCGCCATCGACGCGGATATGGAAGCGCAGATGGACGCGCTGGTGGAAGTGGTGCAGCTGGGTCGCGCGTGCCGCAATCTGGCGAACATCAAGACCCGTCAAACCGCCGCGAAGCTCTACGTCAAGGGCGCGTCCTTCTCCGAAAGCTATCAGGCGCTGTGCGAGGATGAGCTGAATGTGAAGGAAGTTGTGTTCACCGAGTCCGCGCGCGAGTTCACGACGTATCAGCTGAAACCCCAGATGCGCACCCTTGGCCCGAAGTACGGCAAGCTGCTGGGCAAGATTGGCCAGCACCTGCAGACGATGGACGGCAACGATGTCGTCGATGCGTTCGAGCGCGGCGAAACCGTGTCGTTTGACATTGACGGCACTTTGGTCACGCTGAGCAAGGATGATGTGCTGACTTCGCCGATGCAGAAATCGGGCTTTGTCGCGCAGGAAGATAAGGGCGTGACGGTTGTGCTGGACACGAACCTGACGCCGGAGCTGATTGCGGAGGGCTATGTCCGCGAAGTCGTCAGCAAGGTGCAGACGATGCGCAAGGAGTCCGATTTCGACGTGACCGACCGCGTGGATGTGCGCTATGAGTGCGGCGACGTGCTGGCGAGCGCCATCGAGAGCGGCGTCGATATGCTCAAGCGCGGCACGCTGGCGGAAGTCGTCGAGCGCGCCCCGATGGACGACACGTTCATCGTCCGCGACTGGTCGATCAACGGTCAGGACTGCAAGCTGGGTGTGCGGGTGCACAAGGCGTAAGAGGGGGAGGCGCCAGAGGCTCTGCCTCTGGACTCCGCAAGGGGCGTTGCCCCTTGACCCCACAAGGGAGTTCCTCCCTTGACCCTTCCGCGCGATTGGGTTGGTGACACTTTCAGGCTATGCCCGCGTGTTTATCCGGCGAACCTGCGGTTCGGATTAGATGCGCTTGTGTAAACTTCTGGCATCAGTCAAGAAACATGGAACCCCAAGAGTGGCGGCGCCGAAGGAGTCCAGAGGGCGACCGCGGACTTCGTCCGTTTTCATGCCCTCTGGTTGCTGCGGACAAGTCCTGTTAGTTAGAATCCAAAAGCAATTCACCCAAAGAACCGAAACAAACTTTCTTTCCCCCGGAACGATGCGCAACACCATCGTTCCGGGCTTTACTTTTGGCGTGTTTCATGGTAAGATAGACTGTCAAAGTATCCAGAAAGCGGGGCTGTACCATGCCTTTTAAGTTCGCCTTCATCGGGCAGGATATTCCGATGCACCTGCCCTTCCTGCTCGTCGATTTCCTCTACGCCGGCAAAGAGGATGGCATTCTCGCGGTGGAGGAGAAAAACGCCGCCATGCGCGATGTCCTCCAGCACTATGCCGAGGCCATCGTCTACGCCAGCGGCCGCAAGGCGCAGATCATCGTTTCCGGTAATCGGCAGGAAGTCCTCATGGGCGCGGACTGCGTCGTTTATGCGGGCGACTGCATGGCGGCGACGCGCTTCCGGCAGGATCAGGAGGCCCTTGGCGGCGTGAAGGAGGACGATCCCGGACTGAGCGATCAGGCGCGCGTCCACGGCGGCATTGAGGGGCTGCTGCATACGCTCCGTCAGGGCGAAGTGGTGCTGGATTTGTGCCGCAATATGCGCTCCGCCTGCCCGAAAGCGATTGTCGTGACGCTGGGGCAGCCCGTCGCCCGCACGACGCAGCTGTTCCTCGGCGCGGGTTTTCAGGCGTATGGGTTGGATGATGCCGCCTATCGCGGAAACACCGTGCCGCGGCTGGCAAAGGCGCTCTTTCGCAAGGAAGACGCGGTCGAGGCGGTCACGGCGGGGCTGCCGGGCTTCTCGTTCCTCGTGTCCCTGCGCGAAAAGGGCAAGAATGTTGATTTGATTCCTGCGCTTCGGCAGATGGCGGAGGAGGACAAGCTCGGCCGCCTGACGCATCGCTGGCTGGGCTGGTACGACGCGATTGCCGTGGGTGACGTGGTGCGCCACGCGGAGTTCCTGGCGGCGGAGGAGGACTACATCCCCGAAGAGAACCCGGCGTTCGGCGAAAGCATCGAGAAGCGCAAAGAGCGCATTGCCCACATGAACACGATTGGTTATGAGGGGGCAAAAACGCCCGACGGCATGACGGCGCAGCTGATGCTATTGAAGGATACGCCGCCGACGCGCCCTGTTCGCCTTGCGCTGGCGATTCTGCGCAAGGAAACGGCGGTGATTCCGGCGGTTGCGCATCAAAATCGCGGGGAACTGCCGCAGCTGCCGCCGAACGCGATTATCGAAAGCAATCTGCATTTGGCGGACGGCTTGGTGCAGCCGCAGGGGATTCGCGTCCCTGCGCCGCTGGCGGAAATCATGATGGACATCGACGAGACGAACCGCTTAGCTGCCTTGGCGGCGACGGGGGACTGGTCGGCACTTCGGGAAGCGGTGGAGGTTGACCCGGCGCTGGAAGGGCTGGACAGGCTGTATGTGCAGGAGGTTGTGCGGCGGCTGGTGCAGCTCAATGGGGATGTCCTTTCAAGATTAGTCGATGATGAAGAGTTTTGACAATTGCTTCTTTGTCATTATGCAGCAGGGGATTTCGCCTCTGCGGAGGCGACCAAAGGGCAATGCAAACAGGCGAAGCCTGCGATCGCCCTTTGGAAACCTTCGGGCGGTCGCCCTCCATGCAACTTGAATGATATTGGAAATTGTATTTTTTCCACAATAAACACGCGGGCATAGCCTGAAAGTGTCACCAACTGAATCGCGCGAAAGGGTCAAGGGAGGAACTCCCTTGTGGGGTCAAGGGGCAACGCCCCTTGGGGCTCCTCCAAAATAAAGGAGAAGTTATGTTTTTAGCGAATACATGGGAAGATTATGAGGTGCTGGATACGGGCGACGGGGAGAAGCTCGAACGGTGGGGGAATGTCATTTTGCGGCGGCCTGATCCGCAGACGATTTGGCCCAAGGCAGATCCGGCGCTGTGGAAACAGGCGCAGGCGCATTATCACCGCTCGGAAAAGGGCGGCGGCGAGTGGGAGTTTTTGACCCGCCTGCCGGAGCGCTGGACGATACAGCACCAAGATTTGTGGTTTTACGTCCGCCCGACGGGATTCAAGCACACGGGGCTTTTCCCGGAACAGGCGGCGAACTGGGTGTGGATGGGCGACCTCATCCGCAATAGCGGGCGCAAGGACATCCGCGTATTGAACCTGTTCGGCTACACCGGCGGCGCGACGCTGGCCTGCATGGCTGCGGGCGCGCACGTCACCCACGTCGATGCCGCGAAGGGCATGATTCAGTGGGGCAAGGAGAACCGCGAGTTATCGAAGCTGCCGGAGGAAAGGAGCCGCTGGATTGTCGAGGACGCGCTGCGGTTTGTGCAGCGGGAAATCCGCCGCGGCAACACCTACGACGGCATCCTGATGGATCCGCCGAGCTACGGGCGCGGACCGTCGGGCGAGGTGTGGAAGCTGGAAAACGAACTGTTCGGGCTGGTCGATACGAGCGCGAAGGTGCTGTCCGACAAGCCGCTGTTTTTCCTCATCAACAGCTACACGACGGGCTTTCAGGCCAGCGTCCTCAGCAATATGCTGATGAAGTGCGTCAGCAGCCGCCATGGGGGCATCATCGACGCGCAGGAGCTTTGCCTGCCGGTGACGACGGGCGGCGTGCTGCCCTGCGGCGCAAGCGGAAGGTGGTCGGCTAAATGAGTGAATTCCCGCTGCATCAGCTGGCGAATATCGACGTGCAGTATGAAGATAACCACGTCATCGTCGCTGTCAAGCCGCCGAATATGCTCTCGCAGGCGGACAAGACGGGCGATACCGACATCCTTTCGCAGCTCAAGGAGTACATCAAAATCAAGTACAACAAGCCCGGCGCGGTGTATCTGGGGCTGGTGCACCGGCTGGATCGCCCGGTTGGCGGGCTGATGGTCTTTGCGCGCACGAGCAAGGCGGCGTCCCGGCTGTCTGCGCAGATGCGGGAGCACGAGATGGGACGCGAGTACCTCTGCGTCGTCGAGGGGCGCGTCAAAGACCGCTTCACCTGCATCGACTACCTGAAAAAGAACGAGTACCTCAACAAGGTCGAAATCTGCGACGCGGACGAGAAGGGCGCGCAGCTGGCGATGCTGTCCGGCGAGTGCCTTGCGCGCAAGAACGGCACGGCGCTGTGTGCCATCCGCCTGCAAACGGGGCGGAATCACCAAATCCGCGTGCAGATGGCGAACATGGGCGCGCCGCTGTGGGGCGACAATAAGTACGGGCGCGGCATTGCGGGGCAGCAGATTGCCCTGTGGGGCTACCGGCTGGTGTTCGAGCATCCGACGCGCAAGGAAATCATGACCTTCCAGAACCTTCCGTGCGGCTCCATTTGGAACTGCTACGCTGAAGAACTGACCGATATGGCCATCCGCTTCAACAACTCTGCCGAAGCGATTTTGAACCCCGACATCCCGGACAACGGAGGAATTGAGCCGTGACACAACCTTTTTCCTATGAACTCAAGCACATTTGCAAGCAGTCAGGCGCGCGACTGGGCGTGCTGCATACGCCGCACGGCGACATTCAAACGCCGATTTACATGCCTGTTGGCACGGCAGCGTGCGTGAAAGCCATGACGCCCCGCGAGATGGAGGAAATCGGCACGCAGATTCTGCTGTCAAACACCTACCACCTGCACCTGCGCCCCGGCGAAGACCTCGTGCAGGAGGCGGGCGGACTGCACAACTTCATGGACTGGCATAAGCCGATTCTGACCGACAGCGGCGGATTCCAAGTATTTTCGCTTGCCGGCATCCGCACGATTAAGGAGGAGGGCGTGACGTTCCAGAGCCATCTGGACGGTTCGCGCCACTTCATCGGGCCGGAAGAGTCGATGGATATCCAGCAGAAGCTGGGGTCGGATATTTGCATGGCGTTTGACGTGTGCAGCCCGTACCCCTGCGATTACAACACCGCGAAAATCAACATGGAGCGCACCCACCGCTGGGCGGAGCGCTGCAAGAAGCACCACACGAAGGAAGATCAGGCGCTGTTTGGCATCGTGCAGGGCGCGTTCTACAAGGATTTGCGCATTGAGAGCGCCAAGACGCTGGCGGATATGGACTTCATCGGCTACGGTATCGGCGGATTGTCTGTCGGTGAACCCAAGCCCGTGATGTACGAGATGCTGGATGAAATCGCGCCGTACATGCCGGTCAACAAGCCGCGCTACCTGATGGGCGTCGGTACGCCGGACTGTCTGCTGGAAGGCGTGCTGCGCGGCGTGGATATGTTCGACTGCGTGCTGGCGACGCGAATCGCCCGCAACGGCACGGTGCTGACGAGCAAGGGACGCGTCGTCGTCAAGAACGCGCAGTACGCGCACGATTTCGGCCCGATTGACGCCGAATGCGACTGCTACGCCTGCCAGCATTTCTCCCGCGCGTATGTGCGCCACCTGCTCAAGGCAGGCGAAATCACCGGCGGACGGCTTGCGTCGATTCACAACCTGCGCTTCCTGATTCACCTGATGGAGCAGATTCGCGAAGCCATTGCCAACGACTGCTTCCTTGATTTCCGCAAAGAGTTCTATTCCAAGTACGATATGTCCCGTAATTTCTGATGTTTCCTTGCACTCCCGCGCCGAACGTGGTGCGGGGGTGTTTGTCGTTTTTGGAAAAGTGGCGGAAAATCGCGAAAAAGTGGACTACCATGCAACCGCGCTTCGTGGTATGCTAAAAATGCCGAAGAAATTCGGGACAGGCATCGAATACACCGGTTACGCGACGCCTGCCGCGGAAAGCCCGCCCCCTTCCACTTATTGCGGTTTGCTTTCCGCCCCACAAAAGACACGCTCCGGACGCAGCCTGCACCGCTATGCGTCCGGAGTGCAGTCTGGGGAAGCGGATCACGGCAGAGAAAAATCGCAAAATGGGCGGAAGGAAAAAGGAGGAAAAGGAAATGAAAAGATTCTCACGCTTGGTAGCGGCTATGGTGGCGCTGGCTTTGGTGCTGACGGGCGTCGTCTTTGCGGAAACGCAGGGGACGATTGCGGAGCGGTATCAGGACGCGCTTTCGCGGCTGGAACGTTACTTGATGAACCTGCAGGATGATTCGGTGAACATCACGACGCTGGCGGAAGACTTCCAGAAACTTGGCAATTACGAGGGCAGCAACGCCTTCTATTACTACACGCTGGGGCTTGCGGACGCGTCGGCTAATAACTACACGCTGATTCCGATGTATATCGACGCGCTTGTCATCAACACGAGCTTTGATGAGCGCCTGACGAACCTCCGCGCGAACGGCGTCAACATTCCCAGCGTTGCGGAATGGGCGGCGTACCTGAATGGGCGTATGGCGGAAAGCGAAGGGAACTATGCGGAAGCGGCGGAGCAGTATCAGCAGTGTCTGAACTTCATGGACGCGCAGAACCGCATTCTGTATGCGCTGGCGTGGAGTCGGCAGACTTCCGCGGCGGCGACACCTGCCCCGACAGCGGCGCCTACGTCTGCGCCGAATAACGCGAACACGACCGTGACGGTCTATCCGCCGACGCTGTATGCCAACGTCAGCGGCAAGGCGGTTAGCTTGGAGTGGACGACTGTCAGCGGCGCGACGAATTACAGCCTCTATCGCCGCCGCACCAATTACGACAAGAACTTCCAGCTGATTTACAGCGGTTCGGCGCTGTCCTACAAGGACACGTCGGCAAACGCGAACTACAATTATACCTACTATGTTGCCGCGACGACCAAGGAAGGGCGGCAGCTGTCCTCGAATGAGAAAACGGCGCTCATCAGCAGCAATTCCGCCTCGAACAACACAAGCACCACGACGACGAAGCCACCCGTCACGAAGCAGCCGGTGACGAATCCGCCCGTTACGAAGCAGCCTGTGACGAATCCGCCTGTGACGACGCCGCCGATTACGAAAGGACCTACACCTACGATTACGACAACGCCGACCCCGCCGCCGCAGTGGTCTGCATGGACGCAGTGGTCTACCACTCCGGTCAGCAGCAGCGCCACTCGTCAGGTGGAAACGAGGGTGGAGACGGAAACGTACTCGATTCCTGTGTACCATTACTCCCGCTGGCACTACTATAACACAGGTTACAACAAATGGTACTATTACTATACTGAGTATACGGGTTCCAACTATAAGCCGGGTACTGGAAATTGGGAATACATGAGCAGCTATGAGCCGCTTTCTAAGAACGGAACGGCGGATGGACATCAGCGCTATGAAAACTACTGGTGGAACGAAACGGTCAGCTATGAGCAGGACAGCTACGAAGTGACGTACTACCGTTACCGCGACCTGCAATAAAATTCCGCATACCAAAGACAACGCTCCGGGTGCAAGGCAGCACGTTTTGCCCCCGGAGCGAATTTATTAGGCGGATAGGGGAGGAAATTGAGGATGTACATTCTGATTGAACTGGTGCCGGAAGCGTGTGGAACGGGGTTTGGCGTTTTCTGCTGCGTTGTGCTGGGACTGGCGCTGCTGTTCATCATGGCGCAATATGCCATGACATGGCTGCTTGCGCCTGTGGCTATTACCATGACCCTGCTGCAAAATGAGACGCTTTGGTGGATTCTCCCGGCAGTACTTGTCGTAGGCGTGATTGTGAATTGGCTCTTCGCGACGAGTAAAGCGTGGTTTCCATTTATGCCTGCGCTGCTGACGTTGGTGCTGGTGGCGATTTTTTGGGTTGTTGGACTGATTGTTGAGTTAATCATCAAAAAGTTCCCGACAAACGAACTCTGGACGCTGCTACTCCTGCCGATTGGCATTGCGTTTTATGCAATTTTGGTTTACCCGCTATTCAATATAGTCATCGCCACTTCATCTGTAACAACTTTGCCGTGCGGTTACAAACCATGTTTGGGGGCGCTTGCTTCGTTTGTGGGCATGGTAGGCGGCGCACTTTGCATTCAAGGTATGGTGGAGGGTGTCGTTGGCTGGTTTGGTGAATCAACCTTTTTGGAGCAGCTTCAATTGTCTGTGGATACAAAATTCGTGAGCGACATCATGCTTGCGAAAGTATTGGAGATAAAAGAATCCACTTGGCAGCAGCTGCAAGGCGTTGTGGATGCTGTCAAATCCATACCCGTCGGCTTGCGCTTCCTGCTGGGGCTGGCGGCGGTCATTGGCTGCGGCTTTTGTGAACATTACTGTGCCGATGGCAATTCGCTGTTCTGACAAAAATTTTGCAATTCCCCTTGCCAACCGCCCCTAAATGCGCTACAATGAGTTTGACACGGCAAACTCATTCGCAAATGCAAGGGGAGGCAAGCTCATGAAGTATGCTGGAATGCCGATGGGCATGTGGATGCTGTTCCATCGCTCGTTCACGCGGCAGCTGACGGCGGTGCTGGGGCAGTCGGCGGAATCCGCCAAGGCAACGGAGAAGGCGGCGAAGCAGGAGTATCGGCAAATTATCGCGCGTGTGCCGGATTTTGAGCCGGGCGACCGCTTCCAGATGAACCTCGTCAACTGCGCGATGCTCTGCGCGTATGTGCTGCATATGCCCAAGCGCCCGACCGTGCAGACGCTGACGGATTACTACGCGAAGTCCATGATGACGCCCGCGATGCGCTGGTTCTGCCGCAAGAGCGGGAAGAACAAGTTCTCCGAAAAGGACATTGCGGGGATGAAACAGGCGGAGAAGCTCCGCGCCGCCGACCGCAACCCCTACTCGTGGAACATGGACTATCTGCCCTATGCGGATGGCAGCGGCTACGAGGCGCGGTTCTATAAGTGCGGCATCTGTGTGCTGACGAAGGAGCTGGGGCTGTATGACCTCACGCCCGCCATGTGCCGACTGGATTACACGATGGCGGAAGCAGGTGAAACGTCGGACTTTGTGCGCGAATACACGCTGGCATCCGGCGGACCGTACTGCGACTGTGGGTATCATAAGAAACAGTAATAAAGCAAAACGTCCCTTTCCAGCAGCGGAAGGGGACGTTTTCGTATTATCCGCGCACAAGCGCCTTATCAGTGAATTTGGGGAAGAGCACCCGCACCAGCGCGAACAACCCGCCGCCAATCATCCCGCCCGCGAAATTCAGCAGCAGGTCATCCACATCCGTCATGCGGCGGATGAACAACTGGCACGTTTCGATGCTCAAGGGCAGCAGCAGGCACATCAGCGAAAGTTGCAGCGGATGGCGATACCGCTTCCACAGCAGCGGCAGGAAGAAGCCGTAGGGGATGAAGAGCAGGATGTTCCCCCAGATGTTGATGAGCATCTCCTCCCGCCGGGCGTACCGCAGCTGCCGCGTAATGGTGCGGAACAGCCGCAGCTGAATGCCTTCGCCCGTCCGCAGCCGATGCAGCGCCGATGCCAGCATATCTCCCGGCGCAGCCCATGTGCCACGCAGCACCAGGCACAGCAGCGAAAACAACAGCGCCGCGAACGCCATCAGGCAGCCTTCGTGCAGGCTCCAGTGCTTCCAAGGGCGGCGAATGACGCACCATAGGGGCAAAAACACCGCCATCAGCAGGAAATATCGGTTGATGTACGCGCTCATGCTTCGATGCCGGACAACGCCTGCGCAAGGTCGGCAATCAGGTCGTCCTTGCTCTCCAGTCCGACGCTGATGCGTACCATGCCCGCCGGAATGCCCGCAACTGCCAGCTGCTCCTCGGTCATCTGCCGATGGGTGGAGGTCGCCGGATTCAGGCAGCACGTCCGCGCGTCGGCGACGTGCGTCTCAATCGCCGCCAAAGTCAGCCGTTTCATGAACGCCTCCGCAGCGGGACGTCCGCCCTTCAAGACGAACGACACCACCCCGCAGCCGCCGTTCGGCATGTACTTCATCGCGCGGGCGTAGTACGGGCTGGACGGCAGGTGCGGATAGCTGACAGACGCCACCTGCGGCTGTTTTTCGAGGAACTGCGCGACCGCCATCGCGTTCTCGCAGTGGCGCGGCATCCGCACATGCAGGCTCTCCAACCCCAGATTGAGGATGAACGCATTCTGCGGGGACTGCACGCAGCCCAAATCGCGCATGAGCTGGCTGGTGCATTTGGTGATGTATGCCCCCGCATTGCCGAATTTCTCGGCGTAGGTGATGCCGTGGTAGCTTTCGTCGGGCGTGCAGAGCCCCGGATACTTCTCCGCGTGCGCCATCCAGTCGAAATTGCCGCTGTCCACGATGACGCCGCCGAGCGCAGCGCCGTGGCCGTCCATGTACTTTGTCGTCGAGTGGGTCACAATGTCCGCGCCCCAGCGAATCGGCTGGCAGTTGACGGGCGTGGGGAAGGTGTTGTCCACAATCAGCGGAACGCCGTGCCGATGCGCCGCCTGAGCGAATTTCTCAATGTCCAGCACGGTCAGCGCGGGATTGGCAATCGTTTCGCCGAACATGGCGCGCGTGTTCGGGCGGAAGGCGCGGTCAAGCTCGTCGTCCGTCGCATTGGGGGAGACGAAGGTGGACGCAATTCCCATCTTCTTCAGCGTCACGGCAATTAGGTTGAACGTGCCGCCGTAGATGGAGGACGACGCGACGATGTGGCTGCCTGCCTCGCAGATATTGAACAGCGCCATAAAGTTCGCTGCCTGACCGGAGCCGGTCAGCATCGCTGCGCTGCCGCCCTCCAGCGCCGCGATTTTCGCCGCAACGTGGTCGCACGTCGGGTTTTGCAGGCGGGAATAGAAATACCCGGACGCTTCGAGGTCAAAGAGCTTGCCCATGTCCTCGCTCGTGGCGTATTTGAAGGTGGTGGACTGGATAATCGGAATTTGGCGCGGTTCGCCGTTGCCGGGCGTGTAGCCTGCCTGAACACATTTGGTTTCAATGCGGTAATCGGACATGGGAAAAGCCTCTTTTCTTATGATTGTGGGTTATCGCAGTTCAATGTCTTCTACCGGGTAGATCTTCTCGTTCGGCTGCACCGTCCCTGCCGTCAGCAGGGGCAGGTGATGGCGCGTGTCGCCGCCCGGACGCGGGTCACGCCGCGTAATCGGCAGGTGCTTGCGCCGGTCGGGCTTTTGCAGGCGGCGGTTGTACAGCCCCGGCATGTCCTGTGTCACCATGTCATGCGGCAGCTGCTCCACCGTCATGCGGCGCGGCGGATCGCCTGAACGCCAGATGAACGGCACAAAATCCTGAATTCCATTCATGACGATATAGAAATATGTGCCGATGTACCCCTCTTCGGGGTGCGCCATCATGTAGTGTGGGCAGGTCATCAGCGCTTTTGCCGCGTCGATGAACGAAAGCAGCCCGAAGTGGTCAATAATGCGCTGCATGGCGTTCGCCTCGTCCGACACCTGCCCCATGTCAATCGGATGCCCGGTCACGGACTCGTATGCCGCCGCTGCCTTCTGGTTCAGCCCGCGGACAAAATCCTCCGCATCCGCCTTTTCCAGCGCGCGGTCAAGCGGCAGGAAGCCGCCCAGTCCCAGCATTTTGAGGAAGTCCGCCCCGCTGACGCGCCCAAGCGCCATCAGCAGCGCCATGCCGCCGATGATGCACGTCGGCGTATCGACCATCTTCCAGAGAACGGGGCGAATTGCCAGCCGTGCCTGCACGGATTTCTCGTCGCGCTTCCAGTTGTAGCAGCTTTTGCGCAGATTCTCCGTCGCCTGATATTTCAGGCACATACCGAGGTGCACCGCCGCGCCGCAGTGGGGGACAAGGTCGTCGCTGTTGAGGATGTTATACAGCGGATAGGCGGATGGGTCGCGAACCGCCCTCCCCGCCATCACCGTGGGGGACGCGAAGCCGTAGCCGATAAGGTTGCGCGCGGAGATGCCCGTCTCGTTCATCTTCAGGTGCGCGTACACCTGCATCATTGCCGCGCCCTGGCTGTGCCCGCAGACCCAGAGGACGAAGCGGCTGTTCGGGCTGCGCATGTTCTGCAGAATGTCGCGCAGGGTGAGCTTTTCCAGCCCCAGCTCTTCCGCTGTTTCCGGAAAGGAAATTTTCGCCTCATTCGCCTCGAACTGCCGCGCGAGTTCCAGGAAGCCGCGGTGCATCCCGTCCTGGGTTGTCATACGGAAATTGCTGAACCAGTCGTAGAAGCGCGAACCCGTGCCCATGAACCCAATCGCGACGACGTAGCGCCCATCCAGCGCGGGATGGAGCATCACGACCGCCTTGCCGGTGGTGTTATTGCTGCTGCTCAATCGCAGCGCGCCCAGCATCTGTCCCAGCGCGCTGACGGGTTTCAGGCGCGCACGCACCCAGTATTTCCGCCACTCGGCGCTCAAGGGATTGTTCGGCGGCAGGGCAGTCAGTTCGCCATCCACCTGAATGGTCACGTCGCGCCAGCCGGCTTCGACCCACGGCTCAATCGCCATGCCATACGCGGCGCTGGCGAGTTCGGCGCTCATGCACAGCGCTTCCTCGGACAGCGGCGGGCGCAGCTTGCCCCACGGGTCATGCGTCCATGGAAGCAGCAGCGATGCTGTCTGGGACAAATCGACGCCGGTCAATGTCGAGGACTTCTTTTCCTCTTGCTCCATCCTTCGCTCCTTTCCTTGCTTTCAGCATGGTGTATGCTGGTGATGATGTATAAGCAACTTGTTTTTGTTTGATGCAGGGGTTTCGCGCCTGCGGGCGCGACCAGAGGGCTTTGCGGTCGCCCTCTGGACTGCTTCGCCCGCCTTCGGAAGTTACAGTTTGGTTATGTTAGTTGTTTTATTTTGATGACCCCAAAGAACACTAACTAAAAACTTTCGGTAAAGCTCAAGAAACATGGGAGTGCGCACCGAAGGTTTCCAAAGGGTGATCGCAGACGTTCGTCTGTTTTCATTGCCCTTTGGTCGCCTCCGCAGAGGCGAAACCCCTGCGCCGAATGCAATCCTGCGCCACAGGATTACACAGTTTGCCCATCATCCCCGCGGCGGAAATCCACCGCAAGCAGCTCCTCGCGGCTGATGACCTGCGTCCGCGGCGAACGGGTTGTCACGAACGACACCTGCTTGTCGTCGTAGCTCACAATGTGCGCATTGACTTGAAACAGCCGCCCGTCCCGCATGAACATCAGGCGTATCACCCGGTCATGCTCCACCGCGAAGCGCAGCAGACGCTCCATTGCCCATGTCCTCCGTTTCCGATGAGGGATGCACGGCGTAAATCGTCGCTTCCCAGTTGCTGAATACGCGCGTGAACAGGCGGTCGAGCGTATCCGTATCCACCGCATAGCTGCTCCGTTCATAGCTGCTGACGTAGATGTAGTCCACGTCGTACTTTTCCAGCAGGTCGAGGTTTTCCTCCGGGTCAGTGTAGAAAGCCGCAATGTCCATCTTGCGCTCACTCGTGTCCAGCCCGTGGTAGTACAGCCACAAATCCGGCCCGCAGACGATGTTCTGCCCGGCGATGGACGCAATCGGGTTCAGGTGCTGCGTCCCGGTCATGTAGGTGGAATGCTCCGGCGTGTTGTCGCGGGCAAATTCCCCCGCTTCCACCGCCGACGCGGAAAACGCCTGATAGTTGCTGACGCACTCGCGCCAGAGCGTCAGCCCCGCGGACAGGAACACCGCAATCGCCGTCACAACCGCCAGCGCGCCGCGTCCGCGCATCCCTTTCAGCCGATGCCAGACCTCCCGGCACCAGTCCGCCACAATCATGCAGCAAAGCAGCCACGCCAGATACATCAGCTTGTTGTTGTCGTAGATGTTCGGCTGAAAGCGCACCAGCTCCACCGCAAGAATAATCGGCAGCGCGCCCGCGAACAGCCGTCGATGCTTCGGATTCCGCTCGAACAGCGCCAGAATCAGCATCAGGAACGGCAGACCGATGTTCTTCAGGTAGAACCAGAAGTACAGGTCGCGAAACGCAAATTCACCGTTTGATTCATACCCGTTGACCCAGTTGAGCCAAATTTGCAGGAAGCTGTTCCCACTGCCCGTGCCTTGGAACACCTGCTCGAACGTGAAGCAAATCAACTGCGGCGCGCTCAGCACCACGGCGATTACGCCATACGCCAGATACCACTGCAATTGCGTCCAGCGCTCTTTGTCGTGAATCAGGTCGTACACCATCATGCCCAGCGAGCAAAGCCCCAGCGCGAGGAACGAATGCGTGTGAATCAGCGGCAGCGCGCCTGCCCAGACCGCCAGCAGTCCTGTTTGCCGAATGCGCTGCGCAAACGCCGGGCGCTTTTCCGGCGCAAAGGACGTAAACAGCAGATAAAAGCACGGCAGCGCCATGCACCACCCGCCGAGGAGTGTCCGCTGCGGAACCATCAGGTCGGCAATCACGTTCGACCAGCGCAGGTTGTACGGCGTGGGCTGATTCGTCGGCGTGGCGTAGTACCCGTCAAGAATTTCGAGGATTCGCTCGATGACCGTGCCGAACGGATTGTTCAGTGTGCCACCTGCAAGGTCAAAGTTGTATAGGAAGCCCAGACCGCCGTTCAGGAAGAACAGCAGCGTCGCGAGGATAATCGTCTTTTTCCCGGCGGTCATCTCCCGTGCCAGCACCATCACGCCCGTGAAGCACAGTGCCATCATCAATGTACCCGGCACGACAATCGCCCATTCCAGCGAGAAGCCCATCAGGTACAGCGACGTAGACAGGCTGTCCGTCAGGAAGGGATACGACAGCCGCTGACCGGGGAAAAGCGCATAATCCGGCGGAAAAGCCGCGTTTTTCAGCGACGTGATGAACGACATGTGCATCGGCAAATCGCCGTAAGTGCTCTGCCCGACCCACCAGCCGCCGTCACTTCCGACGCGCAGGCAGTGCGTGTATTGCAGACAGGCGGAAAGGAGCGTCAGCGGCAGCACAACCATCAGCATCTGCCCGGCCAGCTGCTTTTCCCGCGCATCCCACTTTTTCACCGGCGAAGGGTCGCGCAAAAAGAAGCACCCCGCCGTCAGCCCTGCCAGCGGAATCAGCGCCAGCAAATGTGCCGTCCATGTGAAATCCACCGCGAACGCAATCAGCGCCGGCAGCCACATCATCAGCAGCAGCCCCAAGCTGACACCGAGCCACATGCGCGTGAGCAGCGACTTCTGCGGCAGCAGGAATCGCACGCATGTGCACCCCGCTGCGAGAAACACAAGCAGATACAAAACGCCAAGGAATGCGGTCATGAAGGAACTCCCTTCCAACAAAATGGTATACCAAAATAAAAAAGCTGCGATAAAAACCAAGTAACAGGTATGAGCCGAAGCCGAAGGGGTCGAGGGGGCGACCGCAGACTTCGTCTGTTTTCACTGCCCCCTCGTCGCGACCGCAGACGCGATTTCCCCTGCGGCAAAAAAACACTTTATGCTGAATGATTACGCCTGAAAATACTGATTCAGCAGCTTGACGCCACCTTCGACATCCCGAAGGTCAACCACTTCGCACGCCGAATGCACATAGCGGCACGGAATCGACAGCGTGCACACCGGGATCCCGCCGCGGCTGGTCTGCATCGCGGACGCATCCGTCCCGCCGAACGGCAGCACCTCGCGCTGGGTCTTCACACCCGCCTGCGCACCCGCCGCCAGCAGCGCTTCCCGCAAATCCGGATTCGAAATGCTCCCGTGATCCATCACCTTCACGGCAATGCCCTCGCCGAGCTTAATGTCCGGCTGCTTCGTGCCGGGCGTGTCGCCCCACGCGGTCACGTCAATGGCAATGCCCTTGTCCGGCGCTTTCGCGAACGACGCCACCTTCGCGCCGCGGCAGCCGACTTCCTCCTGCACGGAGAAAACGGCAATGATGGTTTGCTTCGTCGCGCCGACGGTTTGCAGGAAGCGAATCAGCAGCGCGCACGCCGCGCGGTCGTCCATTGCGGGGCTTGCGACGCGGTTCGCCCCCAGCTGGAAGCAGTCGTTCGCGTACACGCACACGTCGCCAATCTGCACCATCGTCTCGGCGTCCGCCTTGTCCTGCGCGCCGATGTCCACAAACAAGTCCTTCATCGCCGTGTCCTTGCTCACTTCGGACACCACAACACCCTGCACGCCATTCGGGAACGACACATGCCGCGTCAGGCTCATGGTCGGGCTGATGCCGCCGACGTTCGTCACGCGCAGGAAGCCCTCTTTCTCAATGCCCGTGACGATGTAGCCGATATGATCCATGTGCGCGGACAGCATGATTTTCTCCGGATTCGCCTCCGTGCCGTTCTTCACGCAAATCAGATTGCCCAGCGCATCCGTCTCGATGCTGTCCACATACGGCGCAACCTCTTCCCGGATGACCGCCGCTACCGGTTCTTCCAGTCCCGACGGCGCGACCGGTTTGAGCACCTTCTTCAACAATTCCAACATAATTCTTCTCCTTTACTGATAGGGGAGGCGCCAGAGGCTCTGCCTCTGGACTCCGGCAGGGGCGTTGCCCCTGCACCCCACAAGGGTCTTCGACCCTTGACCCATTTTCGCGATTGAGTTGTGCGCATTACCATGCAGTATGCGCGTGTTTATTCAGATAAAAATCCAGTAACATGGTGGTGCACTGCGAAGGGGTCAAGGGGGCGATCGCAGACTTCGTCTGTTTTCGTTGCCCCCTTGTCGCGCCCGCAGAGGGGAAATCCCTGCGTTACAGTGCCTTCACCAGCGCCTTCACCAGCGCAAACTGGCTCTCCACATCCGACAGCTTCACCACCGACGACGGCGAGTGAATATACCGGCACGGCACGCTCAGCACCACCACCGGCACACCCTCCCGCGCGCGCTGAATCGCGCCGCCGTCGTTGCCGCCGGATACGCTGTGCTTCACCTGATGCGGAATGTTCTCCTGCTTCGCTACGTCCAGCGCCTTGCGGAACAGCGCTCGGTTCGCAATTGACGCGCCATCCATGAACGACACCGCGACACCCTGTCCGGCTTCGCAGACGTGCGCAGTCTCCGGTACGTCGCCGAGGTCGTTGCACGTTGTGCCTTCCAGCACAATGCCGACGTCGGGTTCCTGCTGGAACGCTGCTCCCTTCGCGCCGCGGCAGCCGACTTCCTCTTCGGACACAAAGCAAGCCACGAGGTCAACCGGCAGTTCTTCTTGCAGCAAACGCAGCAGCGACAGGCAGCCGACGCGGTCGTCGAATGCCTTGCCGCACGCGAAGCCGTCGCCGTATTCCACATAGGGCGTATCGAAGGAGATGTACGTCCCCATCGGGGCTTTGCACTCGGCTTCGTCCTTGTTCTTCGCGCCAATGTCCACCAGCAGCTCGTCCATCGAAAGCACATGCTTGCGCTCAGCGGCGGATTGCAGGTGAATCGGCACAGCGCCGATGACGCCGGGCAGCTTGTCGTCCCCGACGGTGACGCGCTTGGAAACCAGCACGCGCGGGTCGATGCCGCCTGCCGCGGCAATGCGCAGGTAGCCATCCTCCGTGGCGGAGGTGACAATCAGCCCCACTTCGTCCATATGCGCGCTGACCATCACGCGCTTGCGGGGCGCGTCGCCCGTGCCTTCCTTCACGACAACGACGTTGCCCATGCGGTCGAGGACGGGCGCAAAGCCCAGCTTTTTCAGCTCATCCAGCAGAAAGCGGCGAATCGCCTGCTCATGCCCGGAGGGAGCGTTGATTTCCGTCAGTGTCTTCAAATCCATAGGTCATCCTCCCAGCTTTCGTCGAGTTCCGCGACGAAATTCGCCAGCAGACGCGCGCCCTCTTCCAGCGTGTTCAGGTCAATCGTTTCCACCGACGTGTGCATGTACTTTTCCGGCAGGCTGAGCAGCACGCTCGGCACACCCGCGCGGGACAAGCCGATTTCGTCCGCGTCCGTGCCGGTGGAGCGGCTTGCGACGTTCGCGTTCAGCTTCACATGGTGCTTTTTTGCGCAGTCGATGAGCCGCTGATTGAGTTTCGGTTGCACAAACGGCCCGTGCGTGACAATCATGGCGTCAATCGGCAGGGCAGAGCGCGGCGGACAGGTCGGCGTTTCAGCAAAATCGACGTCCAGCACGACAGACAAATCCGGGTCAATCGCGAAAGCGGAGGTCATTGCGCCGCGCCCGCCGACTTCCTCCTGCGACGAGCAGACGAAATACACATCCGCGTCGCAGACCAGCTTTTGCAGCATTTCCGCTGCGCGCAGCAGAATCGCCACGCAGGAGCGGTCATCCAGCGTTTTCGATGCGAACTGATCGTTGAGCAATTCGCGGGCAGGCCCGTCGAAGGTCACCAAATCGCCGATGCGAACGAGTTCCTTCGCGCGTTCGGCGCTCATGCCAATGTCCACATGCAGGTTGTCCAGCGTGTAGTTGTTCGCGCGGTCGGCGGCGCTCATCAGGTGCGGCGGCAGCGCGCCGATGGTACCGAACAGCTTCTCGCGCCCATGCACCCACACGCGGCTCGCAGGGAGAATGCGCGGGTCAACCCCGCCGACATTGCCCAAGCGCAGGCTGCCGTCATCCTCAATATGCGTTACCATCAGGGCAATTTCGTCCAGATGGGCGCACAGCATAATTTTCGGACCTTTGCCCTTTTTGTGCGCAATCACGCTGTACATCGCGTCCACCGTCACCTCGTCCACCAGCGGACGGAATTGTTCGGCAAAGTACGCGCTGACCTGCGCCTCATGCCCGCTGACACCCGGCAGCGCCGTTACATCAGCAAGCAGCTTCTTGACATCCATCGTATGCCTCCTTCGATTGTGAAGAATCTACCGATTATATTATAGCATATTTCCTTTCTGATGTGAAGAGGAAGATGATTAGCCGCGACAAACAGCGATTTCTTGCCCGTTTGTCTTGCATGACGCGGCGGGGTGTGCTATACTGAAAATGATTACTTTCCTGCTGCGAGCAAAGGAGTTTGCCATGCCAACGATTGATATGCAGGACACGAATCGCCGCGCGATGACGGCGCTGAACTATGCGAGCTTTCTGGACGACCGCCATTATTTGTCGCATCAGGGAATTACGGCGGAGCTTGTGCAGCGCCAGCGGTTGACGAAAAGCCGGAAGCTGCTGGATGAACTCGGCGAAATGCTGGAACTGACGGATGATTTCCTTGGTGCCTTTGCGCGTCTGGAAGATTTCAGCCCCCTTGTCGCCTCCGCAGAGGCGAAACCCTCTGCATGATTAGTGCAGTTTATCGCAGAAACAGCATAACAGGGGAGGAAAAACCAACGATGTACGAAGAATTGCAGCAGTGGATTGACGAGAGCCGCCGCATCGTGTTTTTCGGCGGCGCGGGTGTTTCGACGGAGAGCGGCATTCCCGATTTCCGCTCGCAGGACGGATTGTATCATCAGCAGTTCGCCTATCCGCCAGAGGAAATTCTGTCCCACACCTTTTTTGCGCGCCATCCGGAGGAGTTTTTCCGCTTCTACCGCGCGAAAATGCTCCCCTTGGACGCGCAGCCGAACGACGCGCATCGCTTTCTGGCGCAGCTGGAAGCCGGCGGACGTTTGACGGCGGTCATCACGCAGAATATCGACGGCTTGCACCAGAAGGCAGGCAGCAAAACGGTGCTGGAACTGCACGGCAGCATCCACCGGAATTATTGCCTGAAGTGTGCGCGCTTTTTTCCGCCGGAGTACATCCGGGACAGTGAAGGCGTGCCGAAATGCCCCTGCGGCGGCATCATCAAGCCGGACGTTGTGCTGTACGAGGAAGGGCTTGATGATGCGACAGTTCGCGCGGCGGTGCGCCAATTGCAGCAGGCGGAACTGCTTATCGTCGCAGGAACGAGCCTGACGGTGTATCCGGCGGCGTCGCTGCTGCGGTTCTTCCGCGGGCGGCACATCGTTCTTATCAACCGCGACGCAACCCCGCTGGACAATCAGGCGGATTTGGTGCTGCATGAGCGCGTGGGCGAGGTCTGCCGCCATCTGCGCCCGACACCATTGGAGGTGGGGGAATGACGACGCTGGAAACGCTCTTTTCGCCCATGCAGAAGGAGAAACTGCGTCAAGCGGCATTGGTGCGCACATCCTGCCGGAGCTTTGCGGGTGCGCCCGACACGGCGGCGTTCGCGGCGCTGTCCTACGTCGTCGGTCGGTGCGCACTGCCCGGTGCGCGCTTGGTGCTGACACCGGTGGACGAATCGCTGTTTACCGGCACGATTTTGGGCATGGGGCGCATCACAGGCTGCAAAATGGCGGCGGTGGTCATCGCCTGCGGGACGGAAGCGCTCTGCCGCGTGAATGCCGGGATTCTGGGCGAAGCGTTCGTGCTGGAAGCGACGGCGCTGGGACTGGGGACGTGCTGGGTGAGCGGCACATACCGCCGCAAGCAGATTCGCCTGCCGATGCAGGAGAATGAGACGGTACTCGCGGTGATTGCGGTCGGTGTGCCGGAGAAGCCGCTTCAAGCGCCGGAGAATCGCCGCCGGAAGCCGCTCGACAAGCTGATGAACGCCGTTCCCGCGGATGGCATGATGCTGGATGCGGCGAAGCTGGTGCAAATCGCACCGTCGGCAATGAACATGCAGCCGTGGCGGATGGAAGCGCTGCCCGGTGCGTTTGCGCTGACCATCAGCGACCGTGCGCTGCTGGACGGCGGCATTGCGCTATGCCACGCGGAACTGGCGCTGCGCGGGGTACATCGGTGGGTGTACAGCGCAGCGCACGGGGGAATCACGGCGGTGGCGCAGGGGAAGTTTGTCCCCTGACGGAATCCCTCGGTGTGTGTGTTCTGGTTTGATTTTTTTATTGAAATTGATTGCTTTCACGCAGGGGAAATCGCGTCTGCGGACGCGAAACCCCTGCGCGACACGCGGAAGAAGTATGGAGAAGTCACCAACCCAATCGCGCGGAAGGGTCAAGGGAGGGGACTTCGTCCCGTTTCATTCTCCCTTGCGGAGTCCAGAGGCAGAGCCTCTGGGGAGGTTGTAATTATGGAGAATTGGTTGTTGAATCTGATTTGGGTGTACCTGCTGGCGGTCAATACCCTCGCGTTTTCGCTCATGGGGATTGATAAGCGGCGCGCCAAACGCGGGGCGTGGCGGATTGCGGAAAGGACACTGTTTCTGCCGGTGGTGCTGTTCGGCAGCCTCGGCGGAACGCTGGGGATGTTCTGCTTCCATCATAAAACGAAGCATTGGTATTTTCGCTATGGCTTCCCGATTCTGCTGGTGGTGCAGCTGTTGCTGCTGGGAGCGGGAGCGTATTTGCTGTTGAGGTGAAACAATGACGGATCTTTTTTCCGGACAGGAGGCGCCGCTGGCGGATCGGATGCGCCCGCGGACGCTCGCGGAGTTTATCGGGCAGCGTCATCTGCTGGGGGAGGGGCGGCTGCTGCGCCGCGCGATTGAGGCGGATCGGCTGACTTCCTCCATCTTTTTCGGGCCGCCCGGCTGCGGCAAAACGACCCTTGCGTCGATTATCGCCAATAGCACCAAGTCCGCGTTTGTGCAGCTCAACGCTGTCACCAGCGGCGTGGCGGACGTGCGCAAGGTCATTGCCGACGCGCAGGAGCGCCGCGCTTACGGGCAGTCCACTTATCTGCTGCTGGATGAATGCCACCGCTGGTCAAAGGCGCAGAGTGACAGCATCCTGCCCGCCATTGAGCGGGGGATCATCCGCTTTATCGGCTCGACGACGGAAAACCCGATGGTGTCCATGACGCCCGCTATTGTCAGCCGCTGCCGCGTATTCCAGTTCGAGCCGCTGACGGAACGGGACGTGCTGACCGCCATGCGCCGCGCCATCGACGACCCGGAGCGAGGCTATGGGCAGATGAACATCATCGCCGATGACGATGCGCTGCGCCATATCGCGCGAATCGCGGGCGGCGATACCCGCGCGGCGCTTGGTGCGGTAGAGCTTGCTGTGCTTACGACACCCGCCGACGCACAGGGCAGCATCCACATCACCCTTGCCGTTGCGGAGGAATCCATCCAGAAGCCCATGATTCGCTGTGACGAAAGTTTGTATTATGACATGCTCAGCGCGTTCTGCAAGTCCCTGCGCGGCTCGGACAGTGACGCGGCGCTGGCGTGGTTCGCACGGCTGATTTATGCCGGCGTTGACCCGAAACTCATTGCGCGGCGGATTATTGCCCATGCCAGCGAGGATGTTGGGCTGGCGAATCCGATTGCGATGCTGCAAGCGGAAGCCGCGGCGCGCGCGGTGGAATTCGTTGGGATGCCGGAAGCACGCCTGCCGCTCGCACAGGCGATTATCGCCATCTGCGAAAGCCCGAAGAGCAACAGCGTGTGCG
>ERZ827528.1316-NODE-1316-length-26086-cov-8.579501_pt1 | contig 26086 bp, 19 predicted proteins | sample MGYA00519768_ERZ827528 | MGnify/ENA primary metagenome ERZ827528 (study PRJEB31778, sample SAMEA3449343) | human gut metagenome | biome: human gut; feature: human-associated habitat; material: faeces | place: United Kingdom | collected 2010/2012 ...
TGCCGTTTCTGATCGTCCAGCTTCCAAAATTCGACATCGACGCCATCGAGGATGGAGGCTGGCCGCTCGTCCGCGAACAGGAGTGGAACGTCGCGAACGAACTTGAAAACGTTGCGACGGTGATGACGCTTGACGCCGGCGAGGGCAACGATCTGCATCCGTATGACAAGAAGCTCGTCGCGGATCGCGTGTTCAATGCCGCGATGGATTTGGTATACGGTCGCCAGGCTCAGCCTCAACCGGCCGTGGAAACCATCGAGGTCTGCGGAGATCTGTTGCGGATGCACTGTGTATGGCGGAGTTGCTCGGACGAACGGATCCGATCGGAGCGCCGCCGGCTGATGACGTTGGACGGTGACGCTCCCCAGGAAATCGAATTTCTATGGCGCGACTGCGCCACATCCGTGCGTGCCGAGGCATGGCTGGACGGATGTGATATCGTGGCACGCATGACGGCGCGCAGGCCGGATGAGGTGCGGTACGCGTGGAGCAACAATCCGGAATCCGGACTCATCTGCGACGGCGACGGCATGCTGATCCCGCCGTTCCGCCTGACATTGCCCACGGACGATGATAAGGGGATTCATGCGTAGGCAGGTCGCGCTTCGATAAGGACTCGTCGATGGATTCTCCGATACGGACTTTGTAATTACCGTGTTTCGTGGCATCCCCTATGCCAAGCCTTCCCGTTGGCGCGTTACGATTTGTCTCGTGTCATGATTCGGTATTGGACGAATTTCGCGGCGAAGGAGACGAAGGCGCTGATCGCGTCCGACGAGGATCCGACCAGGCTGTTCGCCGGCAAGTCGACGCAATACCGCAAATCGAAGTCGCTGCCGAAATTTACTGGCGAGGCCATGCGTACCTGCGCCACGATCAACCGCATCTTCTTCGACGATCCGGACGAGGCTTACCGCCTGTTCCACGAGCTTGTTCCCGATGCGGGGGAGGGTGTGCAGTTCACTCCGCCGTTCAGCGTCGACTACGGCATCGGATTGACCATCGGCCGTGGTACGTTCCTCAACAAGGATTTCATGGTGTGCGGCGGTGGATACGTGACACTTGGCGCCGTTGCCAGTGTGCCGTCTTTGAGGTTGGATGAGACCGATTGCACCAGTCATGCGATGCAGGTGATGCAGGTGAGTGCGTAAAGCCTCGTATGGAAGCTGTCGTTCATGTTGTCACCCGGTTGTTAAGAGTATAGCTCTGAATCAGTATAGGGCCGGGAAGCTCCGTCGCTAAGGAGCTTCCCGGCCCTATATTCCTGCAGCGAATGGCTTAGCCGCGGGCCTTGGCGTAGGCCTCATACACGGCCTCGGTCGGCTCGCCGGTTTCCCTGCCGTCGATGGTGAGCTTCCATGCCGGAGGCTCAGTCTCGCCGGAAAGCACCCAGGCCGCTTGGCGTGCGGCGCCGATGGCCACATACTCATCGGTGGTCGGACGGGTCACGTCCATGCCGAAGATGCTCGGCGCCAGCGTGCGGATCGCCTCGGACTTCGCGCCGCCGCCGATGAGCAGGATGCGCTTGATCTGCGTGCCCAGGGAGCGAATAAGCTCCAGGCAGTCGCGTTGGGAGCACAACAGGCCCTCGACGAAGGCGCGGGCCAGATTCTCGCGTGTGGTGTTGGCCAGGGTTAGGCCGGACAGCGTGGCGGTGGCGTCCGGACGGTTCGGGGTGCGCTCGCCGTCGAAATACGGCACCAGCGTGATGCCGCCCGCTCCCGGCTTCGAGGCGAAGGCCAGCTTGGCCAGTTCGTCGTAATCGACGCCAAGCGCGGCGCGTCCGGCGTCGAGGATGCGCGAGCCGTTGATGGTGCAGGCGAGCGGCAGATAGTGGCCGGTGCAATCGGCGAAGCCGGACACGGCGCCCGTCAGATCATAGGTCGGATTCTCGGAGATGGCCGCGGCCACGCCGGAGGTGCCGAGGGACACGGAAACGTCGCCGACGCTCATGCCCAGGCCCAGCGAGGCCATGGCGTTGTCGCCGCCGCCCGGTGCGAGTGCGCAGCCCCCCTCGACGCTCTTGCCGGCGATGGCCGGATCGGCTTTGACCGGTGCCGCCTCTCGCGGGCCCAGTACAGTGGGTAGCACAATGGCGTCGGCATGCGCTTGCGTCGCTTCGGCGCCTTCGGCGGCTTCGAGCACCATGGCGATCAGATCACGACGGTATTCGTTACGGGCGGCGTCGTAGTAGATGGTGCCGGATGCGTCGGAGCGGTCGGTGAACAGGGCGTCGAGATGGGCGTCCTCGCCTTCGGCAACTGGCCCGTAGCCGGCGATGCGCCAGCTCAGCCAGTCGTGTGGCAGGCAGATTGCTGCGATCTTCTTGGCGTTTTCGGGTTCGTTTTCGGCGACCCATGCCACCTTGGTCAGCGTATAGGAGGCGACGGGGGAGGATCCCACGGCCTTGACCCAGCGCTGCTTGCCGCGGGCGATCGGGTCTTCCGGTTCGCCGTTCTGTGCCGGAGCGGCGCCGAGCTTCTCGATCAGAGCGGCAGCCTGCGGGGCGGAGCTGGTGTCGTTCCACAGCATGGCGTCACGAATCACGTTGCCTTGGCCGTCGAGAATCACCATGCCGTGCTGTTGGCCGCCCACGGCCAGTGCGGATACGTCGTCCAGTCCGCCTGCCTGCTGTGCGGCCTGAAGGAACGCATCCCACCAGTATGCGGGGTTGATGGACGTGCCGTTCGGGTGCTTGGCTTGGCCGAAACGCACCAATTCGCCGGTTTCGGCGTCTGTTACGCGTACCTTGCAGGACTGCGTCGAGGTGTCGACGCCAGCCACCAGAGTCTTTGCCATGGGTTGTGTTGCCTCCTTGCATATGCCGCTCGTCGATGGCGCACGGCTAATAGTTAGACGAATAAACTATATTATAGTAGTGTAGCATCAGGAAAGGCTCCGGAACGTCGCTTCGGGGAATTTATGCGATATGGCAGCGTAGGAACAGGGCAGGGACGGGACTAGCTATGACATCTCTTCGCAGAATCAATCAGGATGATCTACGCAATCACAATCTTTCCGTGGTGATCGACACGCTATTGCGCGCCTCCACGCCGATGAGCCGGGCCGCTCTCGCCAAGGAGACCGGTTTGACCAAGGCAACGATGTCGTTGCTGGTGTCGCTGCTGATTGAAGCGGGCATCGTCAAGGAAGGCGAGCCGCAGAACTCGTCCAGCTATGGGCGTCCGTCCACGCCGCTCGCGCTGGGTGGCGGCAAGATGTGCGGCATCGGCATGCAGGTTAATACCGACGGCTACGGCTGTGTGGCGCTGGATATCAATCGCGATACGCTCGCGTACGAGTGGGTGGATGCCGATATGAGCGGCGTTGCCCCGGAGGATGTGTTCGACAGACTCGACACCATGGTCACGGCTATGGAGCGCCAGCTCAAGCGCAAGGGGTGCACTGTTGCCGGTGTCGCTTGTGCGCTGCCTGGCTTGGTCACGTCCAAGAAGCAACTGCTTATGGCACGCAATCTTGGTTGGGAAAATGTCGATCTGATGCAGTTCGAGGTTATGCGTCGCTGCGACGTGCATTCCGGCAATGAGGCAAAGATGGCGGCTATCGCGCAGATCCCCGGCTATGCATGCGCCCGTGCGGATTTCCTCGATGCCGTGGACTGCACTGACTCCTTTATTTATCTGTCCTGCGATATCGGCATCGGCGGAGCCATTGTGCGTGACGGCGAGGTAGTGACGGGATCTCACGGGTTCGCCGGCGAAATCGGTCACATTTCGGTCTCGTTGGATGGTCCGGTGTGCCGGTGTGGAAGAAAGGGCTGTCTGGAAGCATATGCCGGTCGCCGTGCGCTGGTGGAGGCGTCTGGTGTGGCAAGCGGCAACGATGCCGCCAGTGTCGCAGCGTTGGATAGGTTGCTGGATGCGTGGCATGCCGATGACGCGCAGGCGGTGAAGGCCGTTGAACGTGGCATCGATGCGCTGGTTTCGGCCATCGCCTCGGCGGTGAACCTGGCTGACGTCGATACCGTATTGCTGGGCGGTTGGTGGATCAATTTCGGCCAATCGTTCTATGAGCTGCTTGAGTCCCGTCTGCAGGAGCAGGTGCTGGGCGCTTCGGATATGCAGGTGAGCGTGTCCATGCCGCCTGTTGCCGACCATCCCGCGCTGTATGGTGCCGCGGAGGTCGGACTGCGCAGGTTCATCGACAATCCGCTGGCATTCATCGCCGACAGGGGGTGATACCCGCGAACGAAAAACGGTTCTTTGTGAATCCGTGACGGCTTACGTGCGATTCGCGCAATCATCGGGTTTGCGTGGAATGCTTTCGCTGTTCAGTCATGTGCGTTTACGAAGGCCCGGCGAGAGTGGCGGGCCATGCGTGCTAGGGGAACAGGGGTGCCAATGCTCAGATCTATGCCTGTTCTGCTTGCGGCAATGCGGCATCGGGCAATACCGTACCCATAGTCTCAAGACGCATCAGGAACTCGTTGGCGCTCATCGCATTGCACAATAGCGTGCCTTCGACAAGCGAGCCTCCGATGGAACGGATGAAGTCCACCTGCTCCGGCGTTTCCACACCGTTGAACACCACTTGGTACGCGCCATTGTCGCGCGAAATGTTCAACGTGTGCTGCATGATCTGCATGGCACGGGGCACACGGAATTCGCGGACCATCGTCTCGTCGAATTGCGCGAAGTCCAACGGCAGACGCGCAAACGCGGCGATTTCGGAATACGTGGTGCCGGCATGGATCAGCCCAAGCTTGACATTCGGCAGTGCGGCGAGATCGGTGACTTCGTCATCCGCTTCATCGTGTAACACATGAATAGCATGCGATCCCATCTGCAGCCCGAAACGCAGATGCGGCTGCTCATGGGTCAGCTGTTCCAATCGCTCGTGGAATCTGGAATTGGTCAACTCGGAACCGTTCATGTAGATACCCACGATGTCAAGCTCCGGGGCCACCTTGCGGAAATCGGTCATGTCCTTCACGCAGGTGTCCAACACGTCGAGCGTCAGCTGCGCGCTCATGCCGAGTCGGTGCGCTTCCGCCATCACGAAATAGGGCGTCAGCGTGCGGCCTTTTTTATCGTGCACGCGCACGATCGTGTCCAACGAAACGATGCGTTTGGTGTTCACATTGAAAATCGGTTGGTACAGCACGGAAACGGTGTTGTTCTCGATTGCACTGCGAAGCACATCGGACGCGTTGAAGTAGTCGCCGGAACCGTTTTGCGTGGCCAGGACGGCCTCGGCGTCATCGACGACGGACAGATTGGCGCTTTCCGATTCGTAGATATGCGCATTCGCGTCGGCGAGCAACACCGAGAATCCGTCGGTCTCGTTCGAGAACGAGATGCTGCTCGACACATCCACGGAGACTTCGCCTTCTTCGGTATATACCGGCATGACGGCGAGATTGCGCATGCGCACGGTCAATTCCTCCACGTCGTCGGTGGACGTCACATTGGTGATGATCATGGCGAATTCCGTGCCGCTGACACGTGAGAGCGTAGCGTTTTCCGGCATCAGCCGGCTCAGACGCATGCTCACGGATCGCAGCACGGTGTTAGCGATTCTGCGTCCGTAATGTTCATTGACGGCACGAAGATGCTCCACGCCGAAGTACACCACCGCAACCAGATTGTGCACGTTCTCGGTCTGCAGGCTCTTGAGATGCCCGATGAACGCACGGTAGGTGAGCGCTCCGGTCAGTGCATCCGTTTCCGCTTCGGTGCGCAGCAGCTTCACCGTCTTGCCCACGCGCAACGATTCGGTAAGTATTTCACCGCAGGTAAGCAATATCGTCTCGTCGGTCGACATGAACGGACGGTTCCATACGCTGCGTTCTATCGCAAGGTAATACTGCCTGGAGCCGGTGGAAATCGGTTCGGAGTATCGGTAGGAATGCCATCTCCTATTGAGATCATTCGTATCACTGACGAAACAGCGCATGCTGATGAGCCCGCGGTTGATGCGACGCACGACGGTTTCCTCAGGCGCCTGGTCCGGCAACGGCAACGCGTCGCTCACGTTCGCGATGCTTTTCAGCGCGTTCTTGGATCGTGCCAGCCGGTTCAACGTGTTGATGGCCATCAACAGCAGCGAATAGGCGATCAGCATCAGTATGGATACCGAAAGCACGGTTGCGGGGCTCGTGCCAATATTGGCGAACCGCAGGATATCGGGAATCCATACGATCGCCATGAGATCGGCCAACATCATGGCAAGCGTATGCGATAGTGAATACTCGTGTATGGCTTTGCGGATTGGGATCTGCGCGAAAAAGAACGTGACGATATCGCAGATAAGGCGAATGGTCGGCACCGCGACGGTTATGATCAGCAGAGGAAGCAACCAATGTCGGAATTGGTAGGTACTGAGTGCCTCGTTGATGGAATGCGGGCTGATGCTGGTTCCCAGCACCTGTGGCGTATCGGCGAACAGCCCTTTGATGAGAGGGACCGGTGCAAGCGTGGTTCCGGCGCGTAGGATGCCGACGGTGATGCTGCGTGCGGTGAAGATCGACGTGATGATAACGGCGATGATCACGAACAACGCCACGTCGGAGAAATAGCCGGTCACCAGCAGCATCACGGTCAGCAACGGTAGCGTGGTGTGCTCCGCCGACACGGGATACGTCGAACGTTTCTTGTGATAGGTCAGACAGAGCAGGAAACACACCGACCATATGCCGATGAGTACTGGCTGTTCCGCGAATCGCCGCATGCCTTCTTTCGCATGCGCGATGATCGTAACTGTGAGAAACAGCGTGTAGATAACGACCAGGATGGTAAGTCTGGTTGACTTTCTGACACCCCCTTGCAGATATTTGTTATTGGCTGCTCGATGCTTTGCTCGCATGATTGCCCGATTCCCTTCCTTTGCTGTGAAATGCCGGTCGGTCTGTGATCACGGTCTGCCGGTTGTGTCCTCTCCGACGTGCTTGCTACAGCACGGGGCCGACGATGCGCCATGGCGCGTTAGTGCCTTCCTCTGCGCTGTCCGGGCGCTCGTTTTCGTTGTTGCCCAACGACTCGTAGATGTTACCGTTCCAGATCACCTTGTCGCCCTGCCTGTATAGCGTGCCGGGATTCCACGTGGGGTAAGCCTGCTTGGAGGAATTCCAATTCGCGTTGTCGAAGTCGACGATTGTGCCCGGAGTACCCCGGAATCCCGATCCCAATGTGCTGGCGAATTCGCCGTCCGTCTGCTTCATGCCGCTGCAGAACGTTTTGAGCGTGTTCGTGTTCGTGTAGTTCTCACCGCACTGCTGGTCGCGGTTCAGTGACCACATGCTTAGGCGCCCTAGGCTCGTTTCCAGCGCGAAGGTGTTGATTCCACGCGCATTGTCAAGCGTGAAGTATTCGTTTTTGGTGTCATTCTGGCCGATGAGCACGGTCGCTCCGAGCAGTTCCCAGATCTGGTGGTCGCTGAACAGTTTGCCGCGCCTGTACAGCAGTGTCTTGTATTGCGCTTGGGCCGCGTTCAATGAGCTTTTGATGAGGGTGGATTGCGTGATCGACGTGGAGGCCACGTTGAAATCCATGGTCATGAGATTCACGGAGGACAACGTCACTCCGGCATCAAGAAATGCTTCCACGGTTTGCATGCCTTGCAAAGTCATGCCTCGGGCATCCGCCGGTAGCGTCAGGCTTATGGTCAGATTGGAAGCGTTTCCACCTTTGCTTTTAGTCTTCTCATTGGCGATAAGCTTCGCCACCGCTTGTGCCCGTCGGGTCGCGGCTTCGCTGTATCCGTCGAGATTCGATCCTTCGATATCGAAATCGAGCGAAGTGACGTGATAGCGGTCGATCACTTGCTGATAGGCTTTGGCGAGCGAATCGACGTTGGGGCAGGCGGTGGCCAGTTCGGTGCCGCGTTGCCCGCCGAAACTGATGGTGACCGTGCGGTCCGTCTTGTAGGTTTGCGCGATGCGGCTGTCGAGATCAAGTAAGGATGCTGCCCCATCAAGGCTGTAATAGCCGCCCCAGCTGGGCTGGCACCCATTCGCGGTGACGAATCCGAGGATCATGTTGCGGTAGACATTGCCTACCTTGGATTCAAATTCGTACGATGGCGTCGCGGTCACATCCACGTAGCCGCCGAACCAAGGTTCCGGCAGCTTTTCCGATGCGGTTCGCGTAAATGTGAGCCATGACCAGGTGCCTGCCGCGATGAGCGCGGCGCAGGCGATGACTACAAGCAATCGGGGGAAGGAGAATCGCCTTCCCGGGAATGGGGTTTTCATCGCTCCCCCTTTCGTGGATTGTGTCTTGTTATCCGTAAGGCTGCGATAAATGGACATGCGGTTTATCTCCCGTTTGGCATCATCGCGTGTACGGTGGGACTTATACCCCCTATTGCGGTGGGATCTATGCCCCCTACTGCATGTCGTTTTGGCATATCCTGCCTACAGTGGAAAGTGTAATTCATGGTCAGTACGGCAATCCCGGCAATCCCGGCAATGATATACATTTCCTTGTGATACCACGGGAGAGAACGGTTCCGATAACGCAAAGGCGGTCGATGGTGATAAGAGCAGGGAGTAATAGGGGGAATAAAAGTGGTGATCGTAAGTACCAGTGGGGTGCGGAAACCTCCACGCGTCCGCTTGCCATCATGCACGCCCAACCGTCGCCGGTGTGTGTCGTGTTCGGTTACATCGCGATTGTCTGCACCGTGATTTCGTGGCTGGTATACATGATCACGATGATTCTCTCGTTGTTCATCAACAATCCTTCGCTCACATTACGTTTCGTGGTGGAGGGCGTGCTGTACATGACGATCGTGACTACGCTGATCTTCAGTGCGCTCGTATATTTGGTGACACGACAGGGGGCAATGTACCGTTTCCTGCGGCATGAACGTGTACCGCGAGCCATGCTTGACGATCATTTCTCGCGCAACTATGACAAGGGCATCACCGTGCTGATCCCGTCGTATGTGGAACAGCCGAAGGTTGTCGAGAAAACGATTTGGTCGGCCGCATTGCAGGAATTCCCCGATCTTGCCGTTGTACTGCTGATCGACGATCCCCCGCATCCGAAGAACGATGAGGCGCGTGCGATTCTGAAGGCCAGCCGTGAGCTGATGCCGAAGGTGTTAACTGAGCTTGCGCAACCGGGCAAGCGTTTCACGCAGGCCCGTGACGAAGTCATGGCGATATTATCCGACCAGATGGATGCGCGATGCAGTGTGGCAGCGCGTTGCGCCGAGGATTATCGCGCGGCCGCGCGATGGTTGGAACGTAAGGCCGACATGTGGCCGGTGGAGGACCATACCGACGACTTCTTCTGTGATCAGGTTCTGCGAGGCCTTGCCCGTGACCTGCGTTTGACGGAGCAGGCGCTCAACGATTCGATTACCCTGCAGCAACATGTCGATGCAAAACGTATCCTACAGCTCTACGAACGTTTGGTGCGTATCTTCACCGCAAAAGGATGGTCGTTCGAGCGCAAGCTGTATGCATCGACATCCCGTGAGGGCAACAAGGCCATGAATCTGAATTCCTTCATCGGATTGATGGGGCACTCGCTGAAGCGTGTGGAGACATCCGACGGGGTGATTCTGCGTGACGTGCGTGAGGGTGAATCCGCCGATTTCGTCATGCGTAATTCCGAATACGTGTTGACGCTGGATGCCGATTCCATGCTGTTGCGTGATTACTGCCTGCGTTTGGTATACCAGTTGGAACAGCCGGGCAACGAGCGTGTGGCCGTGATCCAGACCCCGTATTCCTCGTATCGTGGTGCACCCACCCGAATCGAACGCATCGCGGCCGCCACCACCGATATCCAGCACATGCTGCATCAGGGTATGACCTACTATGACGCCACGTTCTGGGTGGGTGCGAATGCAGTGATCCGCAAGGCCGCGCTCGACGATATCTGCGTGGTGTCGACCGAGGACACTCGCACGGTGAAAACGTATATTCAGGATCGTACGGTGATCGAAGACACCGAATCCAGCATCGATCTGGGGTATTTCGGCTGGCATCTGGTCAATTATCCGGAACGGTTGAGCTATAGTTCCACGCCTCCGGATTTCGGCTCTCTGGTGGTGCAACGGCGGCGTTGGGCGAATGGTGGCCTGTTGATCATCGGCAAATTCTTCCGCATCGTGCGTGCCCGTCGTCAGCGTGGCGACGATGTGAAGTTGGGGGAGTGGGCGCTTCGCGTGAACTATACGGCCTCGATCGCATGGTCGAGTTTCGGTCTGATGTTCCTGCTGGCGTATCCGTTCGACCAGCGTCTGCTGAGCCCATGGGTGGTGCTCGCTTCGCTGCCGTATTTTGCCACCATGTCGAGCGATTTGAAACGCAACGGATATAAGCACTCCGACATCTTCCGCATCTACGGTTTCAACATCGTCCTGCTGACCGTGAATCTTTCCGGCACCCTCAAATCGATTCAACAGGGCATGACGAACACCAAGATTCCGTTCGCGCGAACACCGAAAGTCAATAACAGAACCGCATCGCCGGCGTTGTACGTGGCCATGCCGTGGGTGATCATCATCTACTCGAGCATGGTGTTCTACGCCGATACGCTCTCGCATAACTGGGGCAATGCGGTATTCGCTGGATTCAACGCGATCGTGACGTTCTGGGCGTTGATCGCGTACATTGGCATCTGGCATTCCCTGCAGGACATGGTGGTTGGTCTGATTCGTTGGCTTTTCGTGCCGATTAAGGAGCCGCAGCAGCAGGACGGCCGCAAGAAGACCTCATGGCGTGACACTCTTTACTTCGGCGATCGTCAGATGATCTATGAATCCCGGCCATTGTAGGGTCGGGAGGAGCGTTTTGCGTGCCTTGGAATCCGGATTCCATTCTGGGGTGCGCAGGCCATGCCGGTTGTCCGGAAACGTTTATTCGTAGGTATTGGCGTAGGCGGATTCCTTGCTCGCCCATGCCGTCGTAGTGCTTGATTCCCCAATGACCCGATCTGCGAGGACGTCGGCACCCGGTACATGCTGGGCGATGATCTGCTCGTCGCGATCTCATCGCAACGATTTCCGCTGGTTCGTCCATCCGTTCGTGTGTTTTGCATGGATTTCGGCTGTGCCGACGGGAGTCGTTCTTCATGGGAAGTCGTTATTCATGATGAACTGGGGCAAAACGAGACGGATTGAAATACAAAGGGAGGTCAAGGGACTGTGTCCGGAACATGCGTAAGCGTTGGGGACGGGCGTATGGCAGTAAAGAGAAGAGACAGGAAGGCCGCTGCCCGTAAGGGCAGCGGCCTTCTCATATATCAGCCGTATCGGCTAGCCCGGTGTGGGCGGTGGCGAGACCCCTTCGTTCCACTATTGCGGATTGAAGGCGGCCTCACCGCCTGGCGTCACGCCTGCTTTTTCTTCAGCATGATCGCTGCGCCGAGCAGCAGGGCGGCGGTGCCGGCGATCACGATGGCCGCAACCGGCGCACCGGTGTTCGCGGTGGAACCCTGCTTGGTCTTGTCGTTGGCCTTGTTGGCGGCGGGCTTCGTGTTCGTGCCCGGGTTCGACGGTTCGACCGGCGCATCCGCTTCGAATACGGCCTGGACGGACACGCTGCCATCGGGCATGGTGAAGGCGTTGTCCTCAACGGAGACGCCGCCCTTGAGCACCTTCCACTCCTTGAAGTGGTAGCCCTGGTCCGCGGTGGCGGTCAGCGTGACCTTGTCGCCCTTGGCCGCGCGTTCGACGTTTGCGGAGGCGGAGCCGCCCTCGGTGGCGGAGACGTTCACGGCGTACTGCGTATCGCGCACGCGCCACAGCTGGGTGCCGTAGAACGGGTTCGCGGTGCCGACCACCATGTAGTCGTCGGTGTCGCAGAAGATGCGCAGGCCGTGGTTGAACGGGTCGCCGAAGCCCTCATCGGTGACGGTGCCGACGGTCACGCCTTCGTTCGTGGCGGAACGGTCGGTGATCTCGAACAGGTTGAAGCCGCGCTTGGACTTGGACAGGTACGGCAGGGACTTGGCGTAGGCCTTGAGATTGGCCTTGCTGGTCAGTTTGACGATTGTCTCGTACAAGCCCTTGAACTTGTCGGGGATGATGTCGTCAATGCCCTGGAACGCGTCCACGACCTCACCGTAGTTGTTGGCGAAGTCGGCAGAGCCCTTGTCGGCAAGCTGGGAGCCGAGAGCGTCCAGCTCGTTGTTGATGTCGAAGAGCTGCGAAGCCTCGTCGGAGGAAGCGGATGCCGCCAGGCTGCCCGGCACGATGCTGCCGTCCTTGATGCCGTCGACCAGTTCCTTGGTCTGAGCGGCGGTCAGGCTGATCGGCTTGGCGTTGGTGACCGACTTGGCGTCGGCGGTCTGCGGCTGGGCGGCGGAGGCGTCCTTGCCGGCCTCGGTGCGAGCCCATTCGACCAGTGCCTCGGGATCGTCGGTGGACGGCATGGCCTGGGCGGATACCGTGGCGTTCCGGTCGGCGCTCTGCGCAGTGATGGCGGAGGCCGGATCGGTCGACCCGGTGCCCCACAGCAGGCGCAGGAACACGCGCAGGTAGTGCACGGTGTTGTTCCAGTCCTTCTCGCTCATGTTGAGGATGTCGCCGTTGGTGAACTGGGCGATCGGCTCCAGCAGGGTGGTGGTGTTCATGGTGGACAGGTACATCTTGCCCTCATGGACGGTGGTCTGCCAGGTGTACTGGTTCATGTGGTTGTCATAGCCGCTGCCCAGTCCGGTGGAGCCGCCCTTCGGGAAGGTGCTGTTGGCGTCGCCCACCAGCATTTCGACGTTCTCGTTCTTGTCCATGCGGTACAGGTTGACGGACTGTTCGAGGTTGGTGGCCTGGGTCACGAAGTTGCTCTTGGTGACGAAGCCCTGCAGCGCGCTGGACACGTCGTTGTAGTCGCCGATGTACAGGTGGTTGCCGTAGACCTGCAGGGTGCAGGCGCCGGCGCTTACACGGCTCTTGTCGAGACCGTAGTAGTATTTAGCGCCCTTGGCGGTGTCGCCCACGAGCGGACGCCAGGTCCAATCGGCCTTGTTCGTGGTATCGCCCTTGTTCTCGCCCACATAGATGGCGAAGGAACGCATGGTGCCGGTCTTCTCGTTCAGGGTGCTGGTGTCGCCTGTGCAGACCACCACGTACAGCTTGCCGTTGAACTCCTGCACCTGGTAGATGCCGCCGCCGCCATTGACGTCCTGGCGGTGAATGGCGGGCAGGTTGTCGAAGCTCGCCATGTCGGCGATCACCTTGTAGGACTTCGGGTTGGACGGGGTCTTGGATGCCACGAGCAGGGCCTGGCCCTTGCCGTCCGCGGTCGGCTTGAGGTCGCCGGCGATCAGCGTATCGCCGAAGGAGCCGATGGCGCGGGTGGAGGTGAACACGTTGCCCTTGACCAGGGAGCGGAAGCCGTTGACGTCGACGCTGTCGTACACCTTGGTGAGTTTGTCGCCGTTGGCCGGATCGACTTCGTAGATGCAGGGGAATCCGTTCTGGTAGGCCATGGCGGCCTGGATCTCCTGCGGGGTGAGCTCCTTGTTGTTGGTGTCCATGACCATGCCTTCGAAGTACAGCTTGCCGTTCATCGTGAACGCGCTGCGGAAGGTCGGGATCACGCCGCGGCCGCCGTCGATGCCGGCACTCTTGGACATGAGGATCTTGGTCTCGCCGGTCTTCACATTGAACTTGAACAGCATGCCGCCGGCGCTCTTGCCGTCGGGCTCGCCAAGGTACATGTTGCCCGCGTACATGGTCTGGATGAGCGCGGTGGCCTGTTCGGCGGTCATGCCAAGGCTGGTCATGTCACGGCTCAGAATGGCCTGCACGCCAAGGCCGCCGTACATGGTGCCGATGTACACCCAGTCGCCGTAGGATGCGGCGGCGTAGCTGTAGGACTGGCCGCGGTCGCCATTGCCGGCGGTGCTCAATCCGGAGGTGTAGGGGGCGATGGTGCCGTTGCCAGTGTAGTCGACTACGCCGTCGGCTTGGCTCAGGCCCTGATCGGCATGGCTGACCTTTTCGAAGGTCATGCCGTTGCTGTTCTGGGAATTGTAGGTGTATTGGGGCGTCAGGTTGGCGGAGTCGTCCGCCATGGCGGTGGCCGGGATTCCGGCAAGAGCCGTTGCGCAGGCGACGATTGCGCCAAGGCATACGATTGCCCTGTTTCTCATCTCTTTCTCCTGTCTTCGCGCGACATGTGTCTTCGCGCGACATGGAACTTCAATAACGGAGGCACGGGTATTCCAGTCGTGAATTGTGGAAAGCCGAATGATATGAAGAGCTTTCTTCCTCCATACAACAGGGTATCGGCGATTACTGACAAGCCGTCATAGCGAAAGTCTCGTTAAAAACAACAAAAATGACATGGAACACCGGCGATTCTGTTGCCATTTCGGTGTGGCGATATAGACGGAAAGCATATTGCAGTGTAAGGCGGAAGCCCTGATAAAAGGGAGGAGTGCGGTATGCTATACCAAGGTTGGGTTCCTTACAAACAGGTTAGATAGCGATATGACTGCGAAGAGGCGCGTACTCGCGTTCGAAATCGGAACGTTCTTCACCCGGCACGTTGTTGTAGCGGTAGCGGGTGATGCGGTGCAGCTTGGCGTCCTTGTAGAGGGAATAGCCGCCGCCGGTGTCGGAGATCAGGGAGAAGAAGTCCTCGTTGCCGAGGTAGTTGATCCACGGTAGTGGGGTTGCCGGGGTTATGATCATGTATTCCTTTGCGGCATCGTCGAAATGACCGTAGCGCATGGGTGCCCTTTCATCGGTGAAATGGCTGTGGCGAGACGTACTGTATGGGTATATCGTCCATTGAACTGATTAATGGGGTAGCACGTTATTTATAAACTTATGAATAACGATTTGCTGGCGTATTGCCATGACGATCCCGCTATGGGCGATGGCAATATTCCGTGGGTGGGATATACTTCCTCTGTTGCCCTCGTAGCTCAGTCGGTTAGAGCAGCACCCTTATAAGGTGTTTGTCCTGGGTTCAAGTCCCAGCGAGGGCACGCATAAGACCCACTGGTTCCAGTGGGTCTTTTTGTGTATTCAACACCTTGCCGTCATGTGGCTTGCCGGCGTGCTTGTGTGCGGTCCGGTAGACAGGTTGAACGTCAGGTCGGCGATTGGCGCAAGCTTCAGATCGGCGAACGCCCTCATCAGCGAAGGCTCCACCATGCTCTCCAACGTCGCGGTGCTGCGCTCGCTGCCATAGCGGATCATCGGCACTCCGGCGGTCAGCGCCTCCGCCGCCGGTGTCCCAGCCTTCGCCTACACTTTCGAAGGTTCCGGTTCACGCCCGCCAACGGGGCGAGGCGACCCGGGTCACCTGAATTCCCTAGGAGACACTATGAAGCAGGGTATCCATCCCGATTACCATGCCGTCGAAGTCCTGTGCTCGTGCGGCAACACCTTCGTCACCCGTTCCACCGCCAAGGGCGACCACATGACGGTCGACGTGTGCGCGAAGTGCCACCCCTTCTACACCGGCAAGCAGAAGATTCTCGATACCGGTGGCCGCGTTGCTCGTTTCGAGAAGCGCTACGGCAAGAAGAGCAAGTAGCTTATCGAACGCCAGCCCGTTCCCGGTCCGTCCGCATGCATATGCGCGACGGCCGAGCAGGGCTGGCGTTTTTGTATGCTCAGACCCGTTGCGGTCGCGGCAAGTCGCAGTATGTCGCAGCATGCATACCGAATCAACATAATCATCAAGGAAGCACATGGCAGACGAACAGTTCCCCGCGGCACAGGCTGCGCTGAAGGAATATCAATCGCTTGAAGAACAGATGGCCAGCCCCGAAGTGGTGACCGATCCGAGCGCGATGCGTAAACTCGGCCGTCGTCATGCCGAGCTCGGTAGCATCGTCACCGCATACAAGGCGTATCTTGCCGTGAAGAACGATCTTGAAGCGGCTCGTGAAATGGCGTCCGAGGATCCGGATTTCGCAGCCGAGGCCAAGAGGCTTGAAAACGAACTGCCCGACGTGGAGGAGAAGCTGCGTACAGCGCTTATTCCACGCGATCCGGACGATGCGCGCGATACGATCATGGAGATCAAAGCCGGTACCGGCGGCGAAGAGGCGGCGCTGTTCGCAGGCGATCTGCTGCGCATGTACACCCGATATGCCGAAAAACGCGGCTGGACCGTCAGCGTGCAGTCCGAGAACACCACCGAGCTTGGCGGTGTCAAGGATGTGCAGGTCGCCATTCGCGCCAAGGGGACCCCGGCTCCGGAAGATGGCGTGTGGGCGTCGTTGAAATACGAAGGCGGCGTGCATCGCGTGCAGCGTGTCCCCGTCACCGAATCCCAGGGGCGCATCCAGACTTCCGCAGCGGGCGTCATCGTGTTTCCCGAAGCCGACGATGACAACGACGAGATCGACATCGATCCCAAGGACCTGAAGATCGATATCTTCATGAGCTCCGGCCCGGGCGGCCAGTCCGTGAACACCACGTATTCGGCTGTACGCATGACGCATATCCCGACCGGCATCGTGGTGAGCATGCAGGATGAAAAATCCCAGATCCAGAACCGTGCCGCCGCATTGCGTGTGCTCAAGTCCAGGCTGCTGGCCATGAAGCACGAGCAGGAAGCCGCAGAGGCCGCCGATATGCGTCATTCGCAGGTGCGTTCCCTCGACCGTTCCGAACGAATCCGCACCTATAACTTCCCGGAGAACCGCATCGTCGATCATCGCACGAACTACAAGGCCTACAATCTGGACGCGGTGCTCGACGGCGACCTGCAGGCCGTGATCGATTCCGACATCCAAGCAGACGAGGCCGATCGGCTGGCGCACCAGCAGTAAGCATATGGCCGTCTCCAACCCCTAAATGGGCGGAGGCGGCCGTTTCGTCGTACGGAACAGCAAACGCGTAAGGGAAAAGGAGCAGAGCGCAATAATGGACGAAACCATCGGCAAGGCAATCGCCACGCTGCGCGAAGCGGGCGTTGACACTCCGGAGCATGACGTGAAACTGCTGCTTGCCGAAGCGGCGGGATGCGAACTGAGCGATGTGGACAAGGCCATGCTCATGGGCGATCCGATCGATTATGATGCCGAGCGTTTTGGCGCGATGCTTGCCAGACGCGCGAACCGCGAACCGTTGCAATATATTGTGGGTCACGCGCCATTTCGCTATCTCGACCTCGAAGTCGGCCCCGGGGTGTTCATTCCCCGTCAGGAAACCGAGCTTGTAGCACAGGAGGGCATCGACTGGATCACCCGAAACGGGTTGTACAATCCGCGCGTGGTCGATCTGTGTGCAGGGTCCGGCGCCATCGGCCTGTCCATTGTCACCGAAGTGCCGGGCAGCCATGTGTGGGGTGTGGAGATCAACCAGCAGGCCGCGGCATGGACGTGCAGGAACATTGCGGCCACCATGCGCCGTTGGCCGGCACTCGCATCCAATTACGAATTGGAGATCGGCGATGCCACCAATGCGACCACCCTGGCGAAGCTTGACGGCAGCATCGACATGGTCATCACCAATCCGCCGTATGTACCGCAGAACAACATACCGGATCAGCCTGAGGTACGGGATCATGATCCGGAACTTGCACTATATGGCGGCAGCGCCGACGGCACGTTGATTCCCGAGCGTATTATCCGGCGCGCGTCCAGACTGCTCAAGGCGCAGGGCCTGTTCGTCATGGAGCACGATATCTCGCAGGGCGACCGCCTTGCCGCATTCGCGCGGATCAACGGCTTCGAACAGGTGCATGTGCGTAACGATTACACCAATCGCCCGCGGTATCTGGTCGCAGTAAAGTCCGCCATATAGAAAATGTGTCGCAGCCTGCCGAGCATCTGCATATGATGAGTGACTGCATTAGGGTCGAGAAGACCAGTTAGAGAGGAAAAGACGGCAATGAGACGTAAATTTGCCGGAAGGGTCGCTGCGCTCTGCGTGGCGGCGGCCATGACATTGTCGCTAACGGCATGTTCTGGTGGCAACATGTACGCAACGAGCGAAGACAGTATGAAGCTGTCGGACAACGACATCATCACGTTGGGGTCCGTCACCACCAATTCCGGTGCCGCCGCGGCATATGGCGAGGCGGAGATCAGCGGTTTCAAGCTGGCTGTCAGCGAGATCAACGCCGCCGGAGGAATCTTCGGCAAGCAGATCAAACTCAAGTCCATGGATGACAAGGGCGATGTGATCGAGGCATCCAATGCGTTCAACCGACTTGCCGGAGAGAAGGACGTCATCGGCATTCTCGGTCCGACCATCTCATCCACCACCGGTGCAGTGGCGCCGTTGGCCGATCAGAATCAGTTGCCGTCGATCGCTCCGGCTGCGACATCCGATTCCATTGAAACCGGCGGCTACCTGTTCCGTACGTGCTTCAAGGATTCCTATCAGGGCGAGATCGCGGCCAAGTTCGCAGCCGAGGATCTGAAGGTCAAGAAGGTGGCCGTGCTCTACGGCACCGGTGACCCGTACTCCTCCGGTGTTGGCAAGGCGTTCGTGAACGCGGCCAAGAAGGCCGGTCTGGAAGTGGTCGCCGAGGAGAACTCCTCCAGCGCCGACGACACCGAATACTCGTCGCAGCTGCAGAAGGTGCAGGCCGCCGGAGCCGAGTTCCTGTATGCGCCGTACTACTATTCCGCGGCCGGTCCGTATATCATTCCGCAGGCTCGTTCCATCGGCTACAACGGGTACATCATGGGCCCGGACGGCTATGACGGATTGCAGATCACCGGAAGCAAGGCACGGTACAACAAGGTGCTGTACACCACACACTATTCCCCGGACGACACTTCCAACAAGAAGGTGCAGAAGTTCATCACCTCGTACAAGAAGGCGAACAACGGCGCAACGCCGAACACGTTCACCGCGTTGGGCTACGATTCCGTCTACATGTTCAAGCAGGCCATCGAGAAGGCGGGCGCCAACGCCAGTCGTGCGGATATCCGCAAGGCCATCCATGGCATGAGCTTCTCCGGCGTTACCGGCGAGTTCACACTCGACTCGCAGGGCTCTCCGAAGAAGTCCGTTATCGTGCTCGAAATGAAGAACGGCAAGCCTACCTATCGCAGTACCATCGAGCCTGCCAAGTAACGGCGGATTCGTCGATTCAATTCATCCAATCAATTATCAGAAGCAAATCAACCTCTATAAGAAAGGGGGAGTGATGGGCAATCAGATCATTATGTTTATCAGTCAGATCTTCAACGGTCTGAAAATCGGCAGCGTGTATTCCCTGGTGGCTTTGGGCTACACCATGGTGTACGGCATCATTCGTCTGATCAACTTCGCGCACGGCGACTTCATCATGGTCGGTGCGTACGTACTCATGCTTACCATTCCGGCAATCATCGCCTGCGGCCTGCCCGCATGGCTTTCCGTCGTCCCGGCGATTCTCGTGTGCGTCGCCGTCGGCGTGCTCGTGGAGAAGGCGGCCTACAAGCCCGTGCGCGAAAAGGGCAACAACATGACCGCCCTGATCACCGCAATCGCCATGAGCCTGCTGCTCGAAAACGGCTCCCAAGCCGTGTTTGGCGCCGACTACCAGACCATTCCGACGATTATCCAGATTCCGTCGCTGACCATCGGCGATCTGAAAATCGACGGTGCGACGATCGTGACCGTGTTGCTCGGCGTCATCATCATGATCGCGTTGCAGCTGTTCGTCTCCCACACCAAGCATGGCAAGGCCATGCGTGCGGTTTCCGAAGATAAGGAAGCCTCCATCCTCATGGGCATCAACGTGAACTCCACGATCACCCTGACCTTCGCCATCGGTTCCGGCCTGGCCGCGGTCGCTTCGCTGATGTACTGCATCTCCTACCCGCAGGTGTCCCCGATGATGGGCGCCATGCTGGGTCTGAAGGCTTTCGTGGCCGCGGTGCTCGGCGGCATCGGATCCATTCCCGGTGCCATGGTCGGCGGCTTGGTGATCGGCGTGGTCGAAAGCCTGACCAAGGCCTATATCGGCACCATCACCGGAGGCGTTATCACCTCCGCATTCGCGGATGCGATTGTGTTCGGCATTCTCATCATCGTGTTGCTGGTCAAGCCGTCCGGCCTGATGGGCGAACCGGAAAGCGAGAAGGTGTGATCCTATGAAGAAGTCGATGCTTTCCATCAAACAGTCCTATCTTGTCTGCGCCGTCGGCATCGTCGTGCTGTTCGGCATCCTTATGGGCGTGTGCGAGACCGGCGCGGTATCGCTGTATGTCAAGGGTGTCATCATGACCTGCTGCATCGCGGTGATCATGACCACTTCGCTGAACCTTACTATCGGCGTGCTTGGCCAGCTGACGCTTGGCTGCTGCGGCTTCGAAGCCATCGGTGCGTATTCCGCCGCCCTGGTCAGCAAGCTGCTCGTCGCCAACGGCGTCGTCATGAACGACACCGTGCGATTCCTGCTTGTCACCGTTGTCGGCGGCCTGGTCGCCTGCGTGTTCGGCGTGCTTATCGGCATTCCGGCATTGCGTCTGCACGGCGACTATCTGGCCATCATCACGCTTGGCTTTGGTGAGATCATCCGCGTCATTATCCAGAATCTCAAAGTCGCCGGCGGCGAGGGCCTTGACAAGGGTCAGCAGGGTCAGGCGCTGATCGGCATCGACCGTCTGGCCAACCTGTACGTGGTGTTCTGGATCACCGTTGTCACCGTGGTGCTGCTGTTCATGTTCGCGCGCTCCCGGTATGGTCGTGCCGTCAAGGCCATACGAGACGACGAGATCGCGGCCAGCGCATCCGGCATCAACGTAACGTATATGAAAGTGCTGGTCTTTGCGATCTCCGCGTTCTTCGCCGGTATCGCCGGCGGTATTTTCGCCCAGTACATCGGTGCGCTCACCCCGAGCATGGCAGGCTGGCTGCAGTCCATCAACTACGTGATTATGGTGGTGTTCGGCGGCATGGGATCGCTGACCGGTTCCATCGTTTCCGCCATCGGCCTGACCATTTTGCCGGAACTGCTGCGTGCATTCTCCGACTATCGCATGCTGGTGTATTCGGTGGTGCTCGTGCTCATCATGATCTTCCGCCCGCAGGGCATCTTCGGTAACTGGGAGTTCTCGCTGCCTAAGGCGATCAACCGCATCTTCTACCCGAAGGGGAAGAGTGGCGGCACTGGCAAGGCAGGCAAGGGCGAAACAGCCGATTCCAAGGAGGCCAAGCATGAGTGAACCGATTCTGAGAGCGGAGCATCTCGGCATCACCTTCGGAGGTCTTAAAGCGGTCTCCGACTTCAACATGACCATCGATAAGGGCGAACTGGTAGGTTTGATCGGGCCGAACGGTGCCGGTAAGACCACGGTGTTCAATCTGCTCACCGGTGTCTATCAGCCGACCGAGGGCGAGTTCTTCCTGGACGGCAAGCGCATGAACGGCAAGAAGACCTATCAGGTTGTGCGTGCCGGTATTGCGCGAACCTTCCAGAACATCCGCCTGTTCAAGCAGATGACCGTCGAAGAGAACGTGCTGGTCGCATTCAACGAGTCGTTCACCTACAAGATGGGCGGTGCGATCTTCCGCACCCCGCGTTTTTGGAAGCAGGAGAACGACATGCATACCAAGGCCATCGATCTGCTGCGCATCTTCAACCTTGAGGGCTTGGCCAACACCGAGGCCGCGAATCTGCCGTATGGCGCCCAGCGCAAGTTGGAGATCGCGCGCGCTTTGGCCACCGGTATGAAACTGCTGCTGCTCGACGAGCCTGCCGCAGGCATGAATCCTACGGAGACCGAGGATCTGCTTAACTGCATCAACACGATCCGCGATCGCTTTGGCATCGCCATCCTGCTGATCGAGCATGATATGAGCCTGGTCATGAACGTCTGCCAGCGTATCCAGGTGCTTGATTACGGGCGTACCATCGCTTCGGGTCTGCCGGAGGAGGTCGCCAACAATCCGCAGGTGGTTTCCGCATACCTCGGCGCCGATGACGATACCGAATCCGAGGAGGGGAACTGATGCTCGACATCAAGAATCTCAGTGTGTCCTATGGTGCGATCGATGCCGTCAAGAACATCAGCATGCATGTGGACGACGGCGAGATCGTTTCGCTGATCGGTGCGAACGGCGCCGGCAAAACCACTACGCTGCATACCATCACCGGTCTGGTGCCGGCGAAATCCGGTTCGGTGATGTTCAACGGCCATGATCTGCTCAAGGAGCGCAACCACAATATCGTGACGTACGGCATGGCGCATATTCCTGAAGGTCGTCATGTGTTCACGCGCATGAGCGTCCAGGAGAATCTGGAGATGGGCGCGTTCAGCATCAAGAACGATTCGACGATGGCCGCCGACCTTGACATGGTGTTCGATCTGTTTCCGCGTCTGAAGGAGCGTCGACGCCAGCTTGCCGGCACGCTGTCCGGCGGTGAACAGCAGATGGTCGCCATGGGCAGGGCTCTGATGAGCCATCCGAACACCATTCTGATGGATGAGCCTTCGATGGGCTTGTCGCCGAAGCTGGTGAAGGAGATCTTCGCCATCATCAGGAAGCTGCATGCCGAGGGCATCACCGTGCTGCTGGTCGAGCAGAACGCGAAGATGGCGTTGTCCATCGCCGATCGCGCCTATGTGCTGGAGACCGGTTCCATCACCATGGAAGGCGATGCCAAGGATCTGCTGCACGACGAGAAGGTGCGCAAGGCGTACTTGGGCGCGTAGCGTTTCCTGTCGATATGTCGCAACGCCTCCGATTCGACCTGCCTGGTCGTGTCGGAGGCGTTGTGTTATGTCTGCGGGCCGTTCCGCTATTGCGCGTAGTCCTGCAATGCCGCTGCGTCGGCGTCGGTGATCTGGCGGATCACGTGCGCCGGATTGCCCACCGCCACGGAGTTCGCCGGAATGTCCTTGGTCACCACGGCTCCGGCGCCGATCACGCAACCGTCTCCGATGGTCACGCCGCCCAGTACGGTCACATTGCCGCCGAACCAGCAGTTCGAGCCGATGGTGATTGGACGGCCGTATTCATAGTCGTAGTAGGAGCCGTCTTCCGCCTGCCGAACGTTGCGATCCTGCCAGCGGATCGGGTGCATGGGCGGCAGGAGCGCAACGTTCGGCCCGAACAGCACGTCATCGCCGATGCTCACCGGCGCGCAGTCCAGACAGGTGAAGTTGAAGTTCATGAATACGCGATCGCCGATGGTGGTATGGCAGCCGTAGTCGAAGAAGACCGGTCCCATGATGTCGAGATGCTCGCCGTGATGGGGGATGAGCTCGTCGAGGATCGCCTGTCGTTCGGCGCTGGCTCCACGCGGCAGAGTGTTGTATCGGGTGCATAGGTCGGCGGAATGCTCCAGTAGCGCGTTAAGTTCCGGGTCTCCGGAACGGTAGAGTTTGCCGTCCAGCATTTCGTCGTGTTCGCTACGGCGTGGTGTGCGTAGTTCGACCGGTGGCAGTGATGTCATGGTGGACTCCTTCGTCGGGATTGGGGCCTGCGGTGGTTCGTAGAGCACGCTGCAGGGCTGTTTGCGTTCACAGTATCGCGTTCACAGTATAAGGAGCGTTTTGCCCATACGGTGTCGATCGGGGTTGCGTTATGGGGCCGGCACCTGGTTTTTGCTGCGCACGCCTATGGCATGGTTTGCATCTATCGTTGCCTAGTGGTGCAATGGAAAGGTTGTACCAATGATTAAGGGAGGTGTCATGAGCGAGGTCCGCGCCATTACCGACGAGTCCCTGGCCCAGGCCGCAGCGATCGTTCGCGGCGGCGGTGTGATTGTCATTCCGACGGATACGGTGTACGGCATTGCCTGCGATCCGCGCAATGCCGAAGCCATCCAACGGATATACCAGGCCAAGCACCGTCCGCAGTTCAAGGCGTTGCAGGTGCTGCTCGCCTCCATCGACGAGATCGATTCCCTTGGTCTCGATCTTCCCGCACCGCTCAATCGCTTGGCCGCCGCGTTCATGCCGGGCGCGTTCTCTCCGATTGCGCTCGCCCGTCCGGATTGCACGTTGGCGACGGTGCGCAAGACTCCGACCGGAACCATGACCCAGGGGGTGCGTATCCCCAATTCAACGGCCAGCCTGCGTATCCTCCGCGCCACAGGCCCGCTGGCCGCATCCAGTGCGAACCGTTCCGGTGGCGAAAGCGCGCAGACCGTGCAGGAGGCCGTGCAGGCTCTGGGCGATAGCGTCGATCTGTATCTTGACGGTGGTGCGACCCCGGGCCATGTCTCCAGTACCGTGGTCAAGGCCGATCCGCATTCGCGCGACGGCATCGCCATTCTGCGCGAGGGCATCATCGGTCAGAACGCCATTCATCAGGCATTGCATATCAACGGCGGGGGATTGGGCATATGAGAATCTACCTGTTCATTGCGGCGATCGCTGGTGGCGCCACCTATCTGCTGACGCCTTTGATCCGCCATCTGGCCATCCGGATCGGCGCTGTGGGCGAGGTGCGCTCGCGCGACGTGCATACCATTCCCACGCCGCGTATGGGTGGTTTGGCCATGATGCTGGGGTTCGTCATCGCCATGCTGTTCGCAAGCAGGATTCCCTTCATTCAAGGCCTGTTCCACGAGAATCATCAGGCGTGGGTGGTGATGATCGGCGCGGTGCTGATCTGTCTTCTGGGTATGGCCGACGATCTGTGGGATCTCGATTGGATGCTGAAAATGGCGGGGCAGCTGCTTATTTCGGTGTTTGTGGCGTGGGGTGGTCTGCAGATCATCTCATTGCCGCTGGGGTCTTTGGTAACTGCGTCTCCCAGCCTGTCCATGGCTATTACGGCGTTTCTGATTGTCGCCTCGATCAATGCGGTCAATTTCGTGGATGGCCTTGATGGCCTTGCCTCGGGTATCGTCGCAATTGGCGGCATCGCGTTTGCCATCTATTCGTACGTGCTGGCGCGTACCTCTCCCTCATACGCTTCCATGGCCACGCTGATCGATGTTGCGATGGTGGGCATCTGCACGGGGTTCATCATGCATAACTGGCATCCGGCAAAATTGTTCATGGGCGATTCCGGTTCCATGCTGCTGGGCTATCTCATCACCTGCGCCTCCATCGTGATGACCGGCCATATCGATCCGGCGTCCGTACATACCAGCGTCTATCTGCCGGTGTTCATGCCGATTCTGCTGCCGGTGCTGGTGCTGTTCCTGCCGGTGCTCGACATGTGTCTTGCCATTGTTCGGCGTTTGAGCAAGGGGCAGTCTCCGATGCACCCCGACCGTATGCATCTGCATCATCGCATGCTGCGCATCGGTCATTCCGTTCAGGGTGCGGTGCTGATTCTTTGGGCTTGGGCTGCGCTGATTTCCTTCGGATCGTTGATGATTCTGTTCGTTCCCGCATGGTTGGTGCTGGTCGGCATGGTCGTCGCCGCCGCAATTCTTACGGTTGTCACCATGTATCCGTATTTGAAGCATCGTCTTGTCGAACTGCGCGAGGAGGATTCGGTCAACGCCAATCGGCAGTAGTCGTGTCCGCATCCTGTCATGTCGTATGCCGATAAGTCAGGTGTCGTTCATATAGTGAGTACATGGCTACAAATTCTGATATCTTTGCAGAGCCTCAATCTGCATACGCACCGCTTCCGACCATCTTCGCTAGCCTTGGCCTCGCCTATGACGATGTGCTGCTGCTGCCTAACGCGACGGATGTCATCCCCTCTGAAGTAGATACCACCACCCATCTGACCCGTAAGATCACGATGAAGGTTCCGGTACTTTCCGCTGCAATGGATACCGTAACCGAGGCTGAAATGGCCATCGCCATGGCTCGTAATGGCGGCATCGGCGTGCTCCACCGTAATCTTTCCATTGATGACCAGGCTGCCCAGGTCGATGTGGTCAAGCGTTCCGAATCCGGCATGATCACCAACCCGCTGACCGTGAGCCCCGAGGTCACTCTGGCCGATCTCGACAAGCTGTGCGGCAAGTTCCGCATCTCCGGCCTTCCTGTAGTCGATAAGGACAATAAGCTCGTCGGCATCATCACCAACCGTGATATGCGTTTCATTCCTTCCGAGGATTACGACACGCTCAAGGTCAAGGATGTGATGACCCGTGAGAACCTCATCACCGGTCCGACCAACATCTCCAAGGATGACGCGCATCGTCTGCTGGCCAAGCATAAGGTCGAGAAGCTGCCGCTGGTCGATTCCGAAGGCCATCTGACCGGCCTGATCACCGTTAAGGATTTCGTCAAGACCGAGCAGTACCCGGACGCCACCAAGGATGAGCAGGGTCGTCTGC